>Ga0209199_1000483_pt1 | contig 56988 bp, 46 predicted proteins | sample COGITO_mtgs_1105_7_FD_184805 | JGI IMG/M metagenome (GOLD analysis project Ga0209199, IMG submission 184805) | Pelagic marine microbial communities from North Sea - COGITO_mtgs_110523 (SPAdes) (version 2) | ecosystem: Environmental > Aquatic > Marine > Epipelagic ... | reverse complement strand
CCATCCAGTCAAATCAGGGCTAGATCGAGGTGCCTCCTGTTCATGCGCTAATCTGGGTCACGTTGCCCCTGACTGCACCTGTGTTAAGGGCATAATCAGCATATGTCTGCATCATCGCTCGTCGTTTATCGACCATTGTAGTGCGTTGATAGGCCGCAACTTGTTGATCGGGAATCTTATGAGCGAGAGCATGTTCGGCCATTGCCCCGTCAAAGTTAGTCTTATCAGCTATATAGTCACGAAAGGTAGACCTGAACCCATGAACCGTAATCTTCCTTCCTTGCGTATCTATCCAGCAATGCGTTTTATTAAGCCTATTCAACACTGATGACATTCCTGCTTGAGATAGATGATTACCTGTTGATAGGTTAGGAAAGATATAGTCGCTGATTTGGATCTCTTGAGCTTTCCTTAATAAGGAAATAGCCTCTTTTGATAAAGGTATTTTATGCGCTTTTTTGCTCTTCATTCTACGTGCGGGAATTTCCCAAATCCCCTCGTCGAAATCAATTTCATCCCATTTTGCTTTGAGAGTTTCAGTTGTTCTCGTCGCACAGAGAATGCACAACTCTAATGCTCTGGCTCCAATGCCTGAAGACTTGGATAGGGCTTCCATAAAGTCAGATATTTTATCGTAGGGCAGTGCAGGGTGGTGACGTTCTTCACTCGGTGCTTTGGCATTCTTAACTTTACTCGGTGAGGGATATATTTCTTTCAGGTGACCTCTCCAAGTTGCTGGGTTTTGATCTGATCTCAAGCCAAGAACTTTGGCGCGGGCAATCACCGCCTCAATGCGTCCCCTGACTCGGTCTGCTGTCTCTGGCTTCTTATTCCAAATGGGGTCAAGGACGGCTCTAATATCATTGGTATCAATCTGGGCTATCGGCATGTTGCCTAATAAAGGAAATGCATAGGTCTCAAGCGTTTGAATCCATTGCTTGGCATGCTTTGGGTTGCTCCATGTCGGACGTTTTTGGTCATAAGCGTCGTAGGCAATCTTTCGAAATGTGTTTTCTTGCAGTTGCTTATTAAGTGCCTCAGTCTCCCTCTTTAAGTCTAGTTCTTGTTGTTCTTCAACTTTTGGATCGACTCCTTGCTTGATTTTTATACGATACGCATCACACTTGGCCCTGGCTAAAGCAAGATTATTTGTTTTAGGGTGATAGGCGTCCATCCCTATGTTTTTTCGCTTTCCATCTATATCGTAGATGATGCACCAGTTGACTGTTCCTGACTCAGTGATATTAAGGTAGAGGTTATCTTTGCAGGGATAACGTCCAACCTTTTTGGTTGAGATTATTTGCTTCACTTCATTGTGAGTTATTCGCTGAGTTCTGCGTGGCTTACCCATGTGCTTCAACCCCTTTTAAATGCCCTCAAATCGCGATCTGAGGGGCTTTACGCATCTTTCTGAATAACCCCGTAACTTACGGATAACAACGCCTTGAAAGGCATCTCAAGTTACATTTGAGGTTACATGTTGTGATCAATATGCAGTAGTATAGTACAGGACAGTATAGGGAAGGTAGTTGTTTATAGTCAGCTATTTAGGTGCTTATAGAGGCTGTTAGAGTATTTGAGAGTAAAGTATAGTAACTTAGCTAAGCGGACTCTTTCTCCGCCATAACCCATCCCTCGCATCGCAGATGCGGGGGATTTTTTATGGTGTAGTAAAAAGGGTGGGATGCCTCGCCGAGTTCGGTAAACGCATAGCGTTTTAGGCGCCGAAGGCGGTCCGCGAGGCCAAGACATAAAGTTAATCTTATGGTATTTTTTGATGTTCAGTGCGGCAAGTATTGCTTGGTTAGGAATGTAATCGATATTAGGATTGTCAGGAGCAAGTGTTGCGCAGATGTCTCGAAAGCTGGTATAGGACCAGAGACTATACTTTGAGTGTTAGCTTCGAAGCTCTGAATCCTCAATGGCAAGTGGGTTTGTCTGACGGCAAGTCAATCCATTTGGGCAGAGGCATACAGTATATCTAATATGGCTATTACGGATCGGTTACTAAAATATTTCAATCGCAAGAAGTCTGAGTCCACGGAGAAAAACCATACCAGATTCAGGAACGATATATGTAATCACTGGGATCTGGACTACATGTCTTTGGATGAGATTGACAAGCGGCTACAGGGTGACAATCTTGAGACTACGGTTGCCCGTAAGAAAAAAGACTAAGGGGACTCCTGTGACAGATATCACAACCGCTAAATCTGTCACATCCAGTATCTTTTGGCAGATGCCCAACTTCAGATTGTCTGGCAGTTTTACATAAGCATCAGTTAATTCCATGTAATACCAAAGAATGCTTCCCCTTGTAGCCCAAAGCATGCTGGAGAATACTTATACACCTGAGCCAATATGATATTTGAGAGATTGTAAATCTCTTTTCTCAAAGTAGAGTATTGCTACCACAAAATAAATGACATAATATATGCCATAAGTTACAGCTCTGTATCAGGTTTCTGTCCACTACTCTTTCTTAAAAATTAGTATAAGGAAAATCCATGAGTACAAACACACAACAATTTCTTGCCGACACCGGTGCCAAAACCCCCGTCGTCTGCGGCCCTATGTATCCAGGCTCCAACCCCGAGTTAGTTGCTGCTGTATCTGAAGCCGGCGGTCTCGGCGTGGTTCAGCCTGTCGCCTTAACCTCATTATATGGTCATGATTTTCGCGAGGGCCTTCAGCTGATAAAACAGCTTACTGACAGGCCCTTCGGTGTGAACTTTACGATCTTTGGCGGAGCCAACAAAAAGTACCATGAGCAGATGCAAGAGTGGATGCAGATATCAATAGAGGAGGGTGTTAAGTTCTTCCTTACCTCATTGGGCAAGCCAGATGCTGTAGTTAAAGCGGCCAAGGAACATGGCATTGTGGTTTACCACGATGTGCCCAATAAAAAAGTGGCTCTGGCCATGCGTGACTCTGGTGTCGATGGGCTTAACTGCATAAATTGGCGTGGGGGCGGGCAGACTGGTATTCAGGCGGCAGAGCAGTTTATGGAAGAGCTGCACGATATTCAGATTCCTCTGATCTGTGCCGGCGGTATTGGGAATGCTGATGATTTTAAACAGGCTTTGGAGTTGGGTTATGCCGGTGTTCAGTTGGGTACACGCTTCCTGGCCACTAATGAGTGCATGATTACTGACTCCTATAAGCAAGCCATTGTTGATTCCTCGGAACAAGATATTGTCTGGACCAATAAAATAGCGGGTAATAATTCCTCAGTAATCAAGACCGATGACATTATGAAAGGCGGGTTGCAAACCGGCCCTGTTATCAACTATATGCTGAGAAAACCCAATCTGAAAAAGTATGCAAGAATGTGGCTGATGAGTAAGGGTATTCGCAATTACAGCAAAACAGCGTTTAGCGACGATGTTAAATTTTGGCAGGCGGGCAAAGGGCTGGGCAATATCAAGTCGGTTGAGTCGGTCGCCGATGTTATGCAGGAATTTACGCTGGGCTGATAGTGCAGTTTCGAGCTTATAGCCTATGCCCAAATCACTCAGGCACCCCTGCGCCTTTCAAGGGCTCTGCAACCACAATTGCGGCTCAGTGTTGAAAACACCGAGCTGGTATTGTAGCTGCAGAGTTTTCAGTTTTACTCTGCTGTGTAGTACTGCTTACAAACTTCAAACTGATCATTAACGACTTCATCAATTAATGCGGTGGCTTCACGATAGGTATCACCCCATGCCGCACCAGAGAAATAGTCATCTATAACAGCACCATGGGTTTTAGCATCAGCTGTAATGGATTTCAGAAATAGAGTATTTGCTTCCTCTTTTCCGCCACCTATGGCAATAAATAATCCATTCATAAAGCTGTCGTGACCCGCGCTTTGAATCTCTTGCTCTAGCTTTGCTGTAAAGGCGATAAAAGCAGGCAGATTGGCAGGAGAAACCTTGATTCGCATGGCCCGCTCATAGCCCGGATCCAGTCGGGGAAATGGCTTCAGTGGCGCCCAGGTGGTTCCATATTTAAAGTCTCTTTGCCTGGTCATGCTCATTGGGGCTTTGGTGGGATTGTATTTATCAGCCCCCATCAAAGCAGCAGTTACGCTTGGAAAGGCATTCCACAGCATCAGTTGGCCAGAGTAGTCATGCCCGGAAATAGTTTCGCAGTAGCCGGCAGCCTCGGCGCCAATGGCTTCAAAAAGTGCCGGGTTTGCACTTACCGATGCTATGTATTTATCGACATTTTTAGCAGCGACAAACAATGTTGAAAAGGCACCATTTCCCTGTTCGCCTGCTCCATGCCCGTCGGCCTGGGAGTAAGCCACAAAAAAGGGCAGCGCCATGCACAATACTATTATTATCTTTCTCATTTTATGCTCCTGAATTTTAGTAATCTTCGGAATTCTTTTCTTATTAAGAGATAGTTTTATCCTGGTATTAAGGAGTTTTCTCCAGTAAACCCCTCAGACATTAGGGCATAGGAAGTTGATCTATGTAAATAGAATTATTATTAATCGATTTTTCAATGCGTTAGCTTTATTTGTTCTGCATATCTGCATTACCAGGCACTGAATACAATGTACGACCCTGCTTTACAGTCTCCAGGACACGGATATTTTTTATCTCTGATCTGTCCACCGTCAGAGGATTTTTATCCAGAATTACAAAGTCAGCGAGCTTGCCCACCTCAAGGGTCCCCTTGCGGTCTTCTTCAAAATGCTGGTAGGCCGGCCAGATAGTCATAGCCTTTAAAGCCTCCATGGGGCTCAGTCTGTGCTCCGGGCCAATCACATAACCGGATCTGGTGGTACGATTAACCGCGCTGTGCAACAGGCGCATGGAGTTTGGAAAGGTCACAGGAGCATCGGAGTGGATAGAGAATTTTATATCGCGCTCCAGCAGCCAGCCTGTGGGAGAAATATTCTCTGCTCGCTCGGGACCGGCCACGGACTGTCGGTGCCAGTCTCCCCAGTAAAAGGTATGCATGGGGTACAGAGCAGGAAAGATATCCAGCGCTTCCAGATCAGCGACCTGGTCCTGGCGCAGATACTGGCCATGAATCAGCACTGTCCGCCGATCTGCTCCGGGCCGATTTTGCTGGGCAATCGTTGCAGTTTTAATAAACTGGTCAATGGCGGCATCACCATTGCCATGCACCATAAGCTGCCAGTTGTTCTTGTAGGCCAGTTCAAACCAATGCAGGGCTTCCTTGTCACTGAATGCGCCATAGCCTGCATAGCTATTATCCTGATTGAGAGGCGGTTGATGGTAGGGGTGAGTAAACCAGGCGGTTTTTCCCTGAGGTGAGCCATCAAAGGTAAGTTTTACCCCGCCAATACGAAAGTGATTGCTGTAGTCACGGGAGAATAGGGGGCTGTAAACCGGCGAATCCTCTTTGACTTTAACCAAATCCGGGTAGGCCACCAGATCCAGATTAAGAGCGCCAGCGGCAGATACCGCGGCAAAGGTTTGCAGAGACACCGGGTCAGTTTTGCCATCCTGAACAGTGGTAAATCCATTGGCGGCATATACAGTTTCTCCTGCCCTGAGAGCCTGCATATACTGGGCCGGACTGAAATTTGGCACCATGTTATACACCACGGCGAAATGGGCATTTTCCTGCAGCACGCCATTGGGAGTTTTGCCATCGGCTTCCCGCTCGATAATGCCACCTGGAGGATTGACCGACTCGGCATTAATGCCAAATATCTCCAGCGCTTTGCTGTTATAGACTCCCAAATGTCCAGACTGATGCAAGGCCATAATAGGCATATCTGTTGAGACAGCATCCAGATCATGTCTGGTCGGATGCCGTTTCTCGGCAAGCTGCGAGTCATCGTAATTAAAGCCAATCACCACATTGTGTTCTGCCACAACAGGGGACAGGCCCATATAGTCGCGCAGCGTCTGCTGTAGCTGGGCAATATTATTGACGGGCCCATCGGGAGCCGGCAGCAGGTTGGCAGAGATAGCCTGGATGGCCACACCGGATAGATGACTGTGAGCATCGACAAAACCGGGCAGCATGGTTTTGCCTTGCAGATTAATCAGTTTGGTAGTTTCACCCTGATATTTCCGTATATCTGAGTTGGAGCCCAGCGCGATAATGTTGCCATCTTTTACTGCTATGGCCTCTACAGTACCAATGTTGTCGTTGACGGAAATGATCTGGCCATTGATATAGATACTGTTGGCCACTGGCTCGGTGCAACCACTTAAAACCGCGATAATCAGGCCGGCTGTCAGGACTTTTAGATAGGAAACAGACATGGAGTTTACGCCCTTGTTATTTTTATACACCGAACCCTACAAGACTCTGACTTCAGTCGCCACTGTTCTCGCACCTGTAATTGGTACAATGGCGGCATGAGTATAGTTACTGGCAACAAAACTGATTTGGACTGCATTAATAATGTGGTTGCCGCGGCGGTAATGTCCTGGCCCATGCCAGAGCGTATCAAGCGTCTGTCGGTGCCCGTGCTGAGCTATGACAGCGAGGACTTTAAGCATTATCGGTTTGCGGTTTACACAGACGCTGACCAGATTCAGGGCGTGGCGGCCTGGAATCCGGAAGTACCAATTGCTACAGAGCTGGGCGCAGGCCGATTGCTGCATGGCCTGTACATTTCTCCAGACTTTCAAGGCAGGGGTCAGGGTCGTGCTCTAATGGCCGCCGTCCTCGCTGAAGCTGTGGCTCTTGGTGCTGATGGTCTGGTGGTTAAAGCCGAGAGGCCATCCATAGGTTTCTTTGAACAGTGCGGCTTGCAGCCTTTACCCGCAGCGGGGCCGACGGATTATCCCTACCAGTTTTGGCACCAGCTCGGGGCCTAAGCCGGGGTTAGTTTTCGTGAACCCCCGGTCTATTATTACTGGTAACCTGATCGGTTATCAGTGCTAAAATTTCCCACATAACTAATATTTAAAGAGAATCCCTATGAAAGGTAATCGAGAGCTGGACATTGTTGTCTACGGCGCTACTGGTTTTACTGGCCGTTTGGTCGCCGAGTATCTGAATAATCAGTACGGGGTTAATGGCGAATTGGTCTGGGCGATGGCTGGCCGCAGTCAGAGCAAGCTGGAACAGGTTCGCGATGAAATGGGTATCTCTGCCGATCTGCCTTTAGTGGTCGCGGACTCTTCTAACCTGGATTCGATTAAAGCCATGGTCGAGCGCACTGCTGTGGTTTGCACCACAGTTGGGCCCTATCAGCTGTACGGCAATGAACTTGTTGCCACCTGTGCCGCCGCTGGAACTGACTATGTGGATCTCTGTGGTGAGCCGGGCTGGATGTATAAAATGATTGGTGCTCACAGTGCAGCGGCTGAGGCCAGTGGTGCACGGATTGTGTTTTCCTGCGGCTTTGACTCGATACCATTTGATTTGGGCGTATTGTTTTTGCAGCAGAATGCAGAACAAAAACTGGGTGCCACTGTGCCCCGTGTCAGAGGCCGTGTAAGGGCAATGAAAGGTACTTTTTCTGGCGGTACGCTGGCGAGTTTCCGCACCACTATGGCGGCAGCGGCTAAAGATCCTGATCTGATTAATGTGCTGCGCAACCCATTCTCTCTAACTCCTGGTTTTACGGGTGCCGAGCAGCCCAAAGGTGACAAGCCTGTGTTTGATGAAGTGCTGCAGAGCTGGATCGCTCCCTTTGTGATGGCCAGCATCAACACCAAGAATATTCATCGATCGAACCAGCTGATGGATCATCGCTATGGCACTGACTTTGTCTATGACGAGATGATGCTGACCGGCCCGGGCGAACAGGGTGAGGCGATTGCCAATCATATTGCCAACGATAACTCTATGGCTGAAGACCAGACTCAGCCCGGTGATGGCCCGGATAAAGAAGCTCGGGAAAACGGCATGTACGATGTGTTGTTTGTCGGTGAGGCCAACGATGGCCAGCTTGTCAAGGTGAGTGTGCAGGGTGACAAGGATCCCGGCTATGGCTCTACATCAAAGATGATTGCCGAGAGCGCAGTTTGTCTGGTCAAGAACCCGGATGCCGCCAGTGGTGGCATCTGGACTCCAGCACCGGCCATGGGCTCATTGCTGATTGAGCGCCTGCAGGCCAATGCAGGACTTACCTTTACTGTTGAAGACTAGGGCGATTTAGAATGATTAACAAAATTGGATTTTCTGTTGCCATTGCCCTGACTATTTTTAACACTGGGGCGCTAGCCAATATTGACGAGGTGGTGACAGTGGCCACCAGGATTGATGCCAGTCCGGATCAATTTATTGGTACTGTTTCTGTGCTGGATAATGACGAATTGAAGTCAGTATCCCATGCCCATGTGCAGCAGGCGCTGTCGCGGGTAGCAGGGGTTAATCTGCATCGCGGCAATGGTCAGGAATATCTGCCCTCAGTGCGCTCGCCAGTATTGACAGGCGCCGGTGGCTGCGGCGGTTTTCTGATGCAGGAAGATGGTGTTCCACTGAGACCATCGGGGTTTTGCAATATCAATGAGCTGGTTGAAGCCAATACAGAAATGGCCCAACGCATTGAAGTATTGCGCGGTCCAGGTACAGTTTTGCATGGCTCCAATGCAATGCATGGGGTGATTAATGTTGTCACGCCAGACATCTCATCCCGGACTAATCTGGGTTTGGAGCTTGGCGCCAATGATTACCGCAGGGTAAAGATAATTACTGGTACCGGGCATCTGGGTGTTGCTGCCAACTTTGCCCGTGATGGTGGATACCGGGATGATTCTGGTTTTGACCAGCAGAAGCTGTCTCTGCGGCACAGTCATAAAGGTAATGATATGGAGATTGAGTCTGGTTTGACATTGACCAATCTCAACCAGGAAACCGCTGGCTTTATCGAGGGACTGAACTCCTACAGAGATGATTCTCAGCTTAGGCGTAACCTCAACCCCGAGGCCTACAGAGATGTTCGTTCCGCCCGAGCCTGGTCCCGTGTGACCAAGTCCGAGGAAAACTATCAGCTGATTATTACCCCCTATATTCGCTACAGCCAAATGGATTTTTTGCAGCATTTTCTTCCGGGGGATCCCCTGGAAGAAAATGGTCAGAAGAGTGCTGGAGTGCAAATTGGCTATCACCGGCCACTGAGCCAAAGCCTCAATATGATTGCTGGCTTGGATTTAGAGATCACTGATGCCTACCTTAAACAGTCGCAGGATCTGCCGACCAGCGGCCCAGCATTTTTGCAGCAGACCATTCCCCAGGGCCAGCATTATGATTATCAGGTAGATGCCAACATGGCAGCACCATTTATGCATCTGGATTGGACGGTGAGTGAACAGCTGAGGGTGACTGGAGGCTTGCGCTTCGAGTCCATCAGTTATGACTACAGTAATAATATGCCAGTGGGTCGCAGCAGAGATGATGGCACTGAGTGCGGCTTTGGAGGCTGTCGCTACAGTCGCCCACCCAGTGGCAAAGATGACTTTAACAATTGGTCTGCCAATCTTGGCGCACAGTTTCAGTTAGCTGGTGGCAGCAAAGTCTTTCTGCGCATGGCGCGGGGCTTTAGGGCACCCCAGGCAACCGAACTCTATCGTCTACAGAGAGAGCAGCAGATTACTGATCTGGATTCAGAGAGTATTGATTCAGTGGAGTTGGGCTTTGCCGGCAGCACCAGGTCACTGACTTACAAGTTAGCGGCTTACCATATGGAAAAAGACCATGTTATTTTCCGGGATTCCGATTTCTTTAATGTCAGTGATGGCAATACCGAGCACCAGGGAATTGAGCTGGAACTGGATTATCAAATTAACCAGAATCTTGCTCTTTCAGTGAGTGCCACCCAGGCTCGTCACAGATATCTCAACAGTCTGGTAAGTGGGGACATCAATATTCGTGGCAATGATATAGACACTGCACCCCGTCACTTTGCCAGTGCCCGACTGGCATGGACACCTGCGGCTCATACAAGTTTAGAGCTTGAATGGCAGTCTATGGGCGGTTACTACATGGATCCTGAAAACTTTCATCGTTACCAAGGCCATGACTTACTGCACCTTAGGGCCGGTTGGTCAATATCTGAGTCTATGGATGTCTATGCCAATGTCAGCAATCTCAGTGACCGGCATTATGCTGAGCGCGCAGACTATACCGGCTTTAGCCAGGAGCGCTACTTTCCCGGTATGCCCCGAGCAGTGCGGGTTGGCGTTGAGTTAACCTGGTAGCTGGCGGGCAAAGTAAACCAAAGCCCCCGGGTTACACGTATCTAGGGGGCTGAAAACGGCGGATTTTAAAAGGAAGCACTTTAAAGGACACAGTACATAGAAAACCACAACAGATAATAATTACCAGCCGAGGGGTTGCGCTTTATGGATCTTCACCCGCTTAAAGATGCGTTAATAGATGAGTTGCACAATCGCCCCTTTCCCGTAGTGGATCTGCCTGCCCAGGTTTCCAGTCTGGTTTTTCTGCACAATGGCAATCGCGAGGCCGAGCTCGATCAACTGATATCACTTGCGCAATCCCAAGGTGCCAGCGCTCCCAACGCCAACGCCGACTGTTACTACCAGAGCTTCAAAGAGTTTGATTTGCGCTGGGAATTTCACAATGAATTCTCTACTTACACAGTGATCCGGCACGGTGAACCCGAGCAGGCATTGTTTACGGATGTGTTTTCTTTTATGCCCAGCGGCTGGGTTCAACATCTTCAGGGGCAGGTGATTGCCGCCAATCATATTGACCTGCGCCCGGCGGCTCTGGCCCCAAAAACGGAGCTGGAATTGGCGCAAAAATTTAATGGCCAGCGTCTGGTTGGGGGGAAAATTTATGATGGTCTGGCGACCACCTGGACCTCAGTGCAGTCTGAAGATGACGGCTTTATCCGCACGCTAATTGTTGATGAAGGATTGGATTCATCCCAGGCAGGCAGAGTTATTCGCAATCTTTTGGAAATTGCCGCCTACCGTTCCATGACGTTGCTGGCACTGCCAACTGCTCGCCTGCTAATGCCTGAAGTCCGCCACCTTGAGCAGCGTCTGGTGGAGACCAATGACAAACTTAACCAGCTTGTGAGTCTGGAAGATGAGCAGGCATTGATGAATGAGTTGATTGCAGAAGCAACCCAGTTGGAGAAACTGGTAGCGGACCACAACTTTCGCTTTTCGGCCACAGAGGCCTATTTCAATCTGACCGAGAGTCGTCTGGATATGCTGCGTGAGCAGAAGATACCGACGATTCGTACCCTTAAACAATTTCATGCGCGGCGTTTTATTCCCGCTTTTAATACCTGTATGTCAGTGGTTAAGCGCAAGGAAAATTTATCCAAGCGTATCAGCCGCACCAGTGAACTGCTGCACCTTAGATTACAGCTGTCACTGGAAACACAGAACCAGGAACTGTTGGCCTCGATGGATAAGCGTAGTGAGATACAGCTGCGCTTGCAGCAGACAGTGGAAGGTCTGTCGGTGATTGCCATGACCTATTACAGCATGAGCTTAATTGAGCTGTTGCTTAAGCCGGTGGTGATGGAAAACTACCTTCCAATCTCTCAGGGCATGGCTCTCGCTGGTATCACACCAGTGGTGTTTTTGGGTGCGGTTTTTCTTACCCTGAGAATACGCAAGAAACTACATCGCTAGGCCGTGCGTTGGTTCCACTGGATGCATTCATCCAGTGTGACACCTTTGCCGCCAAAGATATCAAGGGCACTGCCAATGGTCAGATCCACCGCGCCATTTGACAGGGATTGCACCAGTTTGAGATCTTCCAGGGATCTTGCACCGCCAGCATAGGTGCAGGGAACTGTGCAGCATTGACCCAGTAGTTTGACGAGATCCTGATCTATACCGGCCTGCAAACCTTCGACATCCGCAGCATGGACCAGAAACTCGGCGCAATGGGCTTCCAGCTCAGCGATAGTATCCGCATTGATAGCCGTGTTGGTAATAGTCTGCCAGCGATCAGTGGCTATCATCCAGCCATTCTTGGTTTTGCGGCAACTCAGATCCAGCACCAGATGCTCGGCACCAACTGCTGCTTTGATCCCTTGCAGGCGAGGCCAGGAAAACTGACCATTTTCAAAAAGATAGGAAGTCACAATAATATGGGAGGCACCAGCCTCTAAATAGTCCGCGGCATTGTCTAGGTTGACACCGCCGCCGAACTGCATGCCCTGGGGATAGGCTGCCAGCGCCTCAAGAACCTGCTGCTGGTTATTGGGCCCCAGAGCAATTACATGGCCACCGGAAAGCTGTTTTTGACGATAGAGGTCAGCATAATAGGCAGCGGACTGGGTACTGACAAAGTTGGTATTTGCACCTGCGTCCGTGAGGCTGCCGCCGACGATCTGTTTGACCTGACCCTGATGTAAGTCGATACATGGACGAAAAACGGTCAAAGCTATGGCTCCAGTAATAATGTTGATAGCTCTAGTATAGCGTAACGGCAGGGAATTATTGAAAGGCTGTGGCGACTTTAGAGCCATTGGCTCTGTCCAGCTTGGCACAGATCGTATTGCCCGCGGCAATCAGCTTTTTCAGGTCGACCCCATGTTCAATACCCAGACCATTAAGCATGTAGACAAGATCTTCAGTGGCCACATTGCCAGAGGCTCCCTGGGCATAGGGGCAACCACCGAGCCCGGCCACTGAACTGTCGACCACAGCGATACCCTGTTGCAGTGCAACAAGGATATTGGCCAGTGCCTGACCATAGGTATCGTGCATATGAACCGCCAGCTTATCTGCCGGCAGCTGGGTTAATAATGTACTTAGCAGTGCCGCCGTAGATCCGGGAGTGCCCACACCTATGGTGTCACCCAAAGAGACCTCATAGCAGCCCAGGCTGAGCAGTTTATCGGCCACCTCGGTGACTTGATCCGGCCTGATATTGCCCTCATAGGGGCAGCCCAGCACACAGGAGATATAGCCACGCACTGCTATGCCAGAGTTATAGGCTTTTTCCATTACCGGAACAAAACGATCGATGCTATCGGCAATACTGCAGTTAATATTATTCTGACTAAAGCTCTCTGAAGCCGCAGCAAAAACTGCCACTTCTTTCACCCCGCACTCCAGAGCTCTTTCGAGTCCCTGCATATTGGGGGTGAGGGCAGCATAGGTTGTTGCTGTTGTCACTGGCAGCCGGCAAAAAACCTCATCGCTACCCGCCATCTGAGGTACCCATTTGGGACTGACAAAACTGCCCGCCTCAATATAACTCAGGCCTGCGTTGGCCAGCTGGGTAATCAGCTCAACCCTGGTATCTGTATCCAGGCTGGTTTTTTCATTTTGCAAACCATCCCGAGGGCCCACCTCAACAATTTTTACCGATAGCGGGTAAGTCATTCTGTACTGCTCTCAAAGGCTAAAAGTTCAGCGCCGCCATCCACAAGATCGCCAGGCTGAAAATAAAATTCAGTCACCAGTCCATCGCTGGGGGCTTCAATACAGTGCTCCATTTTCATTGCCTCCATCACTAGCAGACTGTCGCCTTTTTTAACCTGTCCCCCAGCCTCAACTTGCAAGGTCACAACAGTGCCATGCATTGGCGCGCGCAGACTGCCACCGCTTATTTTGTCATTGGCCAGGCCCAGATCCGGCTGTGTTTCCGCGCAGTGAAAAAATCCTTTGGGGGTAAATAAATCAAAACCAGACTGGGTTTCCACAATACTGATATTACTCAAGTCAGGCAGAGCCTCAGCTGCCAGATTGATTTCCTTGGTCTGTAGTTTGATGCCAATTTTTGTTTCAGCTAATCCCCAACTATTGGTGAGATGCCAGGGCGAATTGGGTTCACTGGAGTGATTGGCTGATGCCAGAGCCCGCTGTCGCCGCAATGTTAAAATGGCTGCCCCTGCCAGTGGCGCTGCATAGTTAATATCTGCATCCCGCTGACGGAATATCTCCTGTTGATGGTTGTCAATATATCCAGTATCTACATCGCCATCTTTAAAAGCCTGGCTAGTGGCGAGATTATAGAGAAAGCCAATATTAGTGGTCAGTCCAGCAATACGATATTCACTGAGAGCCTGGGTTAGCCGCTGCAGGGCGCGATCACGATCAATATCCCAGACCACCAGCTTGGCAATCATAGGGTCATAATAAATACTGACTTCATCCCCCTCGGTTACACCGGTGTCTACCCGCACATTGGCGCTTTCCAATGGCGGCTGCAGTATCTTCAGGCGACCTGTCGCTGGCAGGAAATCATGCTCCGGATCCTCAGCATAAATTCGTGCCTCAAAGGCATGCCCATTGATTTGTAACTGTTCCTGGGAGCAGGGCAGTGGTTCGCCACAGGCCACTCGCAGTTGCCATTCCACCAGATCTTGACCACTGATCATTTCGGTGACCGGGTGCTCAACCTGAAGACGAGTGTTCATCTCCATAAAGAAAAAGTCGCCTCGGCTATCGAGCAGGAATTCCACTGTGCCAGCACCCTGATAATTGATTGCCTTAGCTGCCTTAATTGCCGCCTCGCCCATTTGCTTACGCAATGTATCAGGCATCCCAGGCGCTGGCGCCTCTTCAATTACTTTCTGATGGCGACGCTGGACAGAGCAGTCCCGCTCAAACAGATAGACTGCATTGCCATAGCTGTCACAGAACACCTGTATTTCCACATGCCGGGGGTGCAACAGATATTTTTCCACCAGCATAATGTCGTCATTAAAGCTGTTAAGGGCCTCTCGCTTGGCCGCATCCAGAGCCTCATCGAACTCCGCTTCAGCATGCACCGCACGCATACCTTTGCCGCCACCGCCAGCTGCCGCCTTAAGCAATACCGGGTAACCCATTTTATTGGCGGCCTGCTTAATCAGCGCAGGAGATTGATCATCACCGTGATAACCGGGCACCAATGGCACTCCGGCATCGGCCATAATTTTTTTGGCGGCAGACTTGGAACCCATGGCCACAATGGCCTCAATGGGCGGACCGATAAAGATCAAATTATGGGCTTCACATTGACCACAGAAGTGAGCATTTTCAGAGAGAAAACCATAGCCGGGATGAATCGCCTCAGCACCGGTATCCAATGCTGCCTGAATAATGTTACTGCCCACCAGATAGGATTCACTGGAAGCTGCAGGACCTATATAGATAGCTTCATCGGCCATTTGCACATGCAGTGCATTGCGGTCAGCCTCTGAATATACAGCCACAGTGGCAACGCCCATAGCCCGCGCAGTCTTGATAATACGACAGGCAATCTCGCCGCGATTGGCAATTAAAATCTTGTTAAACATAACCAGTCCTAATCATTTTAACCAATGGGGTTTACGTTTCTCTAAAAAGGCCTGCAAACCTTCCTGACCCTGCTCACTCACCCGTATAGCGGCAATGGTCTCGCAGGTAGAATCGATTAGCTGTTGATCAATAGGCTTGCCCGCAATATCAAACACTAGCCGCTTGGCCGCTATAATTGCCTCAGGCCCATTGGCCAGCACAGCATCAATCAAACGAGCTATCTCTTGATCAAGCTGCTCGGCATCCACCACTTCATTAACTAACCCTATTTCCATAGCCCTGTGGGCATCAAAGCGTTCAGCAGTCACAAAGTAGCGCCGCACTGCGCGCTGCCCAATTGCCGCAATCACATAGGGGCTTATAGTCGCGGGAACCAAGCCAATCTTGACTTCACTCAGACTAAAACTCGCCGCACTGGCAGCCACCGCCATATCACAGCAACTGACCAGCCCCACAGCGCCACCAAAAGCTGCCCCCTGGACTCTAGCGATAGTGGGTTGAGGAATCTCATTTAGCGTCTTGAGCATCAGCGCAAGCGCGCTGGCATCTCGAAGGTTTTCTTCATAGGAATAGCTGGCCATGCGCTTCATCCATTCCAGATCAGCACCAGCCGAAAAACTCTTGCCCTCAGAGCCCAGCACCATAACCCGAACATTAGAATTGTCGGCGATCGCAACAAATGCTTCTGTAAGTTCACCAATAATCTGATCATCAAAAGCATTGTGTTTATCCGGATTGTTCAACCTAACCCGAGCTACACCGCAATCATCAATATCAGTAATTACTTTGTCCATAATTCACTCATCAAAAAAATTACCCTCGATACAGAGATATTCAAAGGAGCACAGCCTATGGGAACGCGCTGTAAATACATCCCTGTACGCTCTGTGGCAGCATCCCTGCTGCCAAAGGTTCCCATAGGCTGTGCTCCTTTGAATATCTCGGCAATCAGTGCTAAAAATCTGATCACATCCTGAAGAGCCCAAATTTAGTCTCTCCAATCTCCCGGTTGTGACTTGCCGAAATCGACAGCCCCAACACCATCCGCGTATCCGCCGGATCAATCACCCCATCATCCCAAAGCCTAGCCGACGCATAATAGGGATGCCCCTGATGCTCATAGTTATCAATAATCGGCTGCTTAAACTCAGCCTCATCCTCAGCACTCCAGTCAACAGCATCGCGCTCATACTTATCTCGGGTCACCTGGGCCAACACCCCAGCCGCCTGTTCACCGCCCATCACCGAAATCCGCGCATTGGGCCACATAAACATAAATCGAGGATCATAGGCGCGGCCACACATACCGTAATTACCAGCACCAAAAGAACCGCCGATCAACACCGTAAACTTGGGTACATTAGCCGTCGCCACCGCCGTCACCATCTTCGCCCCATGCTTGGCAATACCATCATTCTCATACTGCTTGCCAACCATAAAACCAGTGATATTTTGCAAAAACACCAGAGGGATTTTGCGCTGGGCACAGAGCTCAATAAAGTGCGCGCCTTTCTGCGCCGACTCCCCAAACAGAATGCCATTATTGGCCACAATACCCACCGGATAACCAAAGATTCGGGCAAAGCCGCACACAAGAGTGGTGCCATAGAGCGCCTTAAATTCATCAAAATCAGAACCGTCGACAATGCGCGCAATCACCTCCCGCACATCATAGGATTTGCGCGAATCTGCCGGTACCACACCATAGATTTCGCCACTGTTATAGGCAGGCTCAACCACCTCTTTTAAATCACCATTTACCGGCTTAACCCGATTGAGTCTAGCCACCGCCCTGCGGGCTAGATCCAGAGCATGGTGATCATTGTTGGCATAATGGTCAGCCACACCAGAAGTGCGACAGTGCACATCAGCACCACCCAGGTCCTCCGCCGTCACCACCTCACCGGTAGCAGCCTTAACCAAAGGAGGGCCAGCGAGAAAAATAGTGCCTTGCTCCTTAACAATAATTGACTCATCAGCCATCGCTGGCACATAGGCACCACCTGCTGTACAGGAACCCATCACCGCAGCAATCTGAGGAATATTGCGCGCCGACATATTGGCCTGATTAAAAAAGATACGACCAAAGTGCTCCCGGTCCGGGAATACCTCGTCCTGACGGGGCAGATTGGCACCGCCGGAATCGACCAGATAGATACAGGGCAGATTATTCTCAGCAGCAATGGCCTGAGCGCGCAGATGTTTCTTCACCGTAAGCGGGTAATAACTGCCACCTTTAACCGTGGCATCATTGGCGACGATCACACATTCCTCACCACTGACCCGGCCAATACCGGTAATAATGCCCGCCGCTGGAACATCCTCGCCATAGACATTGTGAGCGGCCAGAGCAGACAGCTCCAGAAAAGGAGAGCCCGGATCAAGCAGCCCCTGTACCCGTTCCCGGGGCAGTAACTTGCCGCGGCTGATATGGCGCTCGCAGGCCTTGGCACCGCCACCTTGACGAACCTTTTCCAGGGTTGCCTTCAAGTCATCAACCTTGGTCTGCATAGATTCCGCATTAGCGGAAAACTCTGTGCTTTTGGTATTGATATTGCTGTTAATTATCGCCATAAGCTGCCTCTTAAATACTCTCGGAAAACAGTTCGCGGCCAATCAACATGCGCCGCACCTCAGAGGTGCCAGCGCCAATCTCGTAGAGCTTGGCATCGCGGAGCAATCGACCGGTAGGATATTCATTGGTATAGCCATTGCCGCCCAGGGCCTGGATGGCCTGCAGTGCCATTTGCGTGGCTTTTTCTGCGGTAAATAAAATCACTGCCGCGGCATCTTTGCGTGAGTCCTGGCCCAGATCGCAGGCTCGAGCCACAGCATATAAATAGGCTCGAGAGGCATTGAGATCAGCATACATATCGGCAATTTTGCCCTGCATTAACTGGAACTCACCAATCGCTTGACCAAACTGTTTGCGTTCATGAATATAGGGCAGCACCACATCCAGACAGGCCTGCATAATGCCAACTGGCCCACCGGACAACACCGCGCGCTCATAATCTAAACCTGACATCAGCACCGCCACACCGCGATCTTCTCCACCAAGGATATTCTCAGCGGGAACTTCGCAATCCTGAAATACCAACTCACAGGTATTGGAGCCGCGCATGCCCAGTTTATCTAGCTTTTGGTGCCGGGAGAATCCGGGGTAATCGCGCTCAACAATAAAGGCAGTCATGCCTTTAGAGCCAGCCTCTGCATCGGTTCTGGCATAGATAATATAGGTATGAGCATCTGGACCATTGGTAATCCACATCTTGTTACCGTTGAGCACATAATGGTCACCGCGCTTTTCCGCCTTTAGTTTCATGCTGACCACATCAGAGCCAGCATTGGGCTCACTCATTGCAAGGGCGCCAATATGTTCACCGGAACAAAGCTTTGGCAGGTATTTGAGCTTTTGCTCCTCAGTCCCATTTTTGTGTAGCTGGTTAACGCACAGATTGGAATGGGCGCCGTAGGAAAGGGCAACAGATGCCGAGGCCCGGGAGATTTCCTCCATTGCCACGCAGTGGGCTAGATAACCCATGGCCGAGCCGCCGTATTGCTCATCTACGGTAATGCCCAGTAACCCCATATCACCCAGCTTGCGCCACAGGTCCATGGGGAACTCATTGCTACTGTCAATGTTATTGGCGCGGGGGGCAATCTCATTGGCACAAAATTGAAAAACGCTGTCGCGAAGCATGTCGATATCAGTGCCAAGATTAAAATTTAAGGTGGGATAGGGAGTATTCATAGATTAGCTTCGTCCATTGGATTTAAGGGCGTCAATACAGTCTGCTTCTGCCTGATTAAGGTCGTTGAGCAGCTTGCTGATATCGTCCAGTTGCTGATTGAGCTTGATTCGCTGAGCCTGAATGGCATCGATTAGCTTTTTAAGCTGATCAACGTTGGTTTTTCCCGGTTCATACATATCAATAATTTCACGGGAGTCATCCAGAGATAATCCGAGTCGCTTGCCGCGCAGAATTAAACGCAGCCTGGTGCGATCGGCAGGGCTGTAAACTCGAGTCTGTCCTCGGCGAGCGGGCGCCAGAAGTCCTAAATCCTCATAGTGACGGATGGTTCTGGTTGTTACTGCAAACTCTTTGGCGAGTTGAGAAATACTGTAATCAGCCATTGCAGGGCTCTGGTTGTTGTAAGGTTGGTGAGGATTATAACCTTACCTTTACGTTAACGTAAACCATTAAGTACAGCATTGCAGCAGCCAGATGCTGCAATGCGATAGAAGTGGGGGTTAATCCAGCTTTAAATCCATCCGATACTGGAATAGGTCAGTGTTGTAAAGTGCCAGTAAATAGTCAACCAGCATCTCGCGATCATCATCTTTAAAGTAAGAGCGACGCACCAGACTCATCAGCGGAAAGCCCACTGGAATTTGCAGCTGGGCGGCGACAGTCTCGCTGGCCGGCACCGCACTAATTGTCTGATTGATTCGATCCACTACCATGCCGCTTTCACGCAGATACTGGTGGCGGGATTCATGGGCAAAAATCGCGGTGTTGTCAGCCATATCCACCCCCGCACTCCAGCTGTCGAAGTAGCCAAAAAAGGCGCCAGCGCGTTCACGTCGGCGCACCAGATGGAATAGCGGGTCGTTGTTAGCGAGAGAAAACTCTGAGCGGATACTTTGGGGTGGAACCACCAGTCTGCAATCTAGAACCTCGGCAACAGAATTCTGGGCAATGCTGTCAATTTCTTCCAATACACCCAGCATTGGTGCCTGAACCGGTTTGGGGGTGTATTTGTAGATAACATGGGTGCCTCTACCGCGGCCACGCTCAACCAGATCTTCGGCAGCCAGCTCATTAACCGCTCTCTTTACTGTAATCCGCGACACATTAAAGCCCTCGGCGAGTTCTTTTTCGCTGGGCAGTTTCTCTCCGTGATGAAAGGTACCGTCGAGAATATAGGCCTTGATCAGCCTGTAAAGTTGATAATACAAAGGCGAGGGTACATTTTCTGAAACTCTGTTGCGCTGACTTTTGCTAAAAAGTATCGCGCTTGTATGGGCAAGCATAAAACTCTCTTTGGTAGACGAATTAAGTTGTGTGAAAATTGATACTTTGGTATAACAATATACCATTATAAAATGGTTTGCCAATGGTCATGATTAAAGGCTATCCAATGGCCCCTCGGAGAGAGATGAAGCTTTATACATTAGATCGGTCAACATATTCTACAAGGGTTCGAGCTCAAATTCGCCATAAAGGCTTACCTATAGAATTTGTTAACCCGCCGCAACTATGCTCTGAATATATTGACATTATATCTCCTCCGGGCCAATTGCTAGGTTTGAATTTGGCTACTGACCGGATCGCCGATCTTTTGCTGCAGGAGGAGACAGGGTGAAACAGGCATTGACCGGTGTTCGCGTTCTTGATTTGACTCATATGCTGTCCGGCCCCTATGGCAGCATGATTCTGGCCGATCTAGGTGCAGAGACAATCAAAGTAGAGCCCTGTCATGGTGAGGGCACGCGCAAACTTCTCGCCACGGATCCTAAAAACTCTCTCGATGGAATGGGTGCTTATTACATTACCTTAAACCGCAATAAGAAGAGTGTGGCGGTGGACCTTAAAACAGAGCAGGGCCTGGGGTTGTTTAAAGACCTGGTTAAGAACGTTGATATTGTTATCAGCAACTTTGGTGCAGGTGTGCCCGAGCGTCTGGGTATTGACTATGCCTCTCTGGCAGAGGTGAATCCCCGCATTATTACCTGCACTGTGTCCGGCTTTGGGTCTGACGGCCCGGGCAGCAAGCGCCCCGCCTTTGACCAGGTGGCCCAGGCTATGGGCGGCGGTATGTCTATTACCGGTCCCGATCCGCAGAATATGGTTCGTGCCGGTATACCTATTGGTGATCTGGGCGGCGGTATGTTTGGGGTTATGGGTATTCTGGCTGCACTCTATGAGCGGGAGGGCAGTGGTGTTGGCCAGCATGTTGATATTTCCATGCTCGACTGCCAGATTTCGATGCTCAATTATATGGCCACCATGCATTTTCTCTCTGGAGAAGATCCCTACCCCATAGGCAACAGTCACTTTGTTCATGTGCCCTACAATACTTTTACCTGCTCCGACGGCTGCATAGTGATTGCAGTGATCACCGACAACTTCTGGGCTAATCTCAAGCAGGTGGTCAGCTGTCCCGAGTTTGATAATGCAAAATATGATACCCAGCCTGGTCGGTGGCAAGATAAAGAATTGATCAATAACAGTTTAAACCGCATATTGAGCGAGAATACCTGCCGGTATTGGTTGACCGAACTTGAGGCCAGACGTATTCCCTGCGCACCGGTCAATAGCCTGAGTCAGGCTCTGGCCGACACTCAGGTGTTACATCGCGAAATGGTGGTGGACTTAAAGCACCCCAATGGCAATATGACTAAAGGGCCGGGCAACCCGATAAAATTATCCAGAAGTTGCGATCAGGACTTTACGCCTGCGCCCACCTTGGGGCAGCATACAGATGAGGTAATGACCCAGTTACTCAATCTCAGCGTAGAGCAAATAGAACAGATGAAAGAGCAGGGGATTATAAAATGACGCCGGAGACTGTGGTGATCACAGATGTAGGACCCAGAGATGGCCTGCAGAATCAGCCCAAAATATTGACCCTTGAACAGCGCCTGGCGCTGGTGCAGGCTATTGCAGATGCGGGCGTGCCGCAGATAGAGGTGGGCAGTTTTGTATCGCCCAAAGCGGTCCCTGCCATGGCGGGGACCGATCAGGTATTTGCCAGCCTGGAAAAAGCTCAGTTCGCCACGCCGACCATAGCACTTATTCCCAATATGAAGGGCTATGAGCTTGCGCGGGCTGCTGGGGCCAAAACCGTCACCATGGTGCTGTATGCCAGCGATGGTATGGCGCAAAAAAATGCATCCATGAGCATGGCCCAAGCGGACGAGATTACTCTAGAGATTCTGCGTTTGGCAAAGCAGGATGGTATTGAAGTGATTGCCACCATTGCCGTTGCCTTTGCCTGTCCCTTTGATGGGCCCACTGCGGCATCCACTGTAGAGAAAGGCGTAGCCAGATTTATGAAGGCTGGAGCCGATCAGGTGGTGCTGGCAGACACCATAGGCGCTGCTGACCCACAGCAGGTGCGAGCCCTGACAGCAACATTGGTCGAAAAGCACGGTGCCGGCAGGTTAGGCTGTCATTTCCACGATACCAGAGCCATGGGTCTGGCGAATGTCTATGCCGCGGTTGAGTCTGGTATTCGCCGCTTTGATAGCTCTATTGCCGGGTTGGGAGGCTGTCCCTTTGCACCGGGAGCCTCGGGAAATGTGGCCACTGATGATATTGCTATGATGTTGCAGCAGATGGGATTTGCTACAGGTATAGATTTAAATAAATTAATGCAGGCCTCTGATTTGGCCCAGGCATTGACAGGCACAGCCCCTGGAGGGCGATCCAAGCCTTGGCTTCAGGGCTATTTAACCAAGCAGGCCAGCTAGGAGTTTTACCCACAGCATTGGCATAACAATAAATAATTATAAGTATGGTTCGGAGAAAAAAATGAGCTACAGACTAGGGGTAGATGTAGGGGGTACATTCACTGACCTTCTGCTGATTAACGAAGATACAGGCGACACCCATACGGCGAAAGTGCCCTCGACACCAGAGGATTCCTCCATTGGTGTTCTCAATGGTATTGCGCGTATCTGTGATGAATCCGGCGTCAATCCAGCCGATGTCAGTCGGGTCATGCACGGCACAACCGTTGCCACCAATGCGGTATTGACGGGCCGAGGCGCAAAGGTGGGGCTGGTCACCACTGCTGGTTATGAGGATACATTGCAGGTGGCGAGATCATTCTGCCCCGGTGGACTGGGGGGCTGGGTCAGCTTTGTTAAAAAACCATTGCTGGCGCCACTGGAACTTACCATCGGTGCCCATGAGCGCATCGGCGCCGACGGTGAAGTGGTTGCAGGCTTGGATGAAGAGCAGTTGCGCACTGATCTAAAAACGCTCCATGGAACTGGCCAGGTGGAAGCTCTGACCATCTGTTTTATCAATGCCTATATTAACGGTGCCCATGAAAAGCGCGCCGCCGAGATTGCTGCAGAGATTTTTACTGATACACCAATTTCTATTTCCAGCGATGTGGTTCCGGAGATGCAGGAGTACGAGCGCACCGAAACTACGGTAGTGAATTCCTATGTGCGCCCGGAAGTGGCCAGCTATGTGAGTAATCTGCAATCGGCCCTGGATGACAAAATGGGTTCAGATACTCAGCTGTCTATTTTGCGCTCCGACGGAGGTTTGGCTTCAGCCAGAGCCTCGGCGGAGTCGCCGGTTAACATGCTGATGTCCGGTCCCGCTGGCGGTGTGTCCGGTGCTATCTACTTCTGTAGTCGCGCTGGTTACGACAATATTTTGACCTGCGATATGGGTGGTACCTCCACCGATGTGGCCCTGATTCAAAACTCCCGCGCCCGGGTGCGCCGGGAAACCATTGTTGCCGATGTGCGAGTTCGCGCCCCCTCAGTGGATGTGCGCACAGTGGGTGCTGGTGGCGGTTCTATTGCCTTTGTTCCGGAACTAACTAAAGCACTGCGCGTAGGCCCAGAGTCTGCCGGTGCAGTGCCAGGTCCCGCCTGCTATATGAAGGGCGGTGAACAGCCCACGGTGTGCGATGCCAATGTGGTGCTGGGTTATCTGCCCTCGGATGTGCAGTTGGGGGGCAAGATGGAAATCAATCGCGAGGCCTCCGTGGCCGCGGTGCAATCTGTGGCCGATGCCATGGGTATCGACCTGATGGCTGCCGCTGAAGGTATTATCAAAATTGTTAATGAGTCTATGTTTGGGGCGCTGCGTCTGGTGTCTGTGGAGCAGGGCTATGATCCCCGTGACTTTGCCCTGGTGGGCTTTGGTGGTGCAGGCCCATTGCACGCTAATGCGCTGGGTGTGCTAACCGATGCCTGGCCGGTGATTATCCCCCCAGGCCCTGGCGTGCTCTGCGCCTATGGCGACGCCACCACTCAGGTGCAGGATGAAGCTGCGCGTACTTATCTGACCATGGCCAGTGATCTTACAGATGCTAAGTTAACCGAGGACTTACACGAGTTGCGCGGGCGGGCTGGTGAGGCTTTGCTCACCGATAATATCCCCGCTTCAGAGCACGAGATTACTTATCAAGCCGATCTGCGTTATGCCGGGCAGGCTTTCCAGATCACCATCGACTTTACCGAAGACGAACTGAAAGAGAAGGGCGTTGCCCTGCTTACCGAGCAGTTTGATGGCGAGCATGAGCAGCTTTTTACCTTTAAGTTGGATGATGGCCACGAGATATTAATGATTCGCGCTGTGGCTAAAGCCAGAGCCAGTTCCATTGCCGAACGCCAGGTTGGTGAAACAGGCATGAGTCTTGAGCAGTGCATTATTGCCCCCAGTCGCTTCTACTACGAGGGGGATTGGTACGACGCCAATATTTATGATCGCAATAAACTCAATACCGGTTTAAAGGTTGTTGGTCCGGCAATTGTCGGCGAGATGGACTCGACCTCAGTGGTGCTGCCGGGCTTTGTTGCCGAGGTAGATGCCGTGGGTAACCTGCTGATCAATCCAGCCAATGGAGGACAATAAAATGACTGCAAGATTATTAGAAACCAATAAAGATCCTCTGAAGAAAATTGATGTTGATGGCGTGACCGTCGACATTATCGAAAATGCCCTGCGCAACGCGCGGGAGGAAATGGATGCAGTTCTGTTTAGAACCGCCATGTCTCCTGGTATTCGCGAACAGGGTGACTGCTTCCCGATGATTGCCAATAAAGACGGCAAGATGGTGGTAGGCCAGTTTGGTTCGTTTATCGGGCCCTTTTTAGAAGCCTATGACGATGAAATTGAAGAGGGCGATATTATTCTTACCAACGATCCCTATATGTGTAATGCGGCGGTATCTCACTTGCCGGACTGGGTTGTATTGGTGCCGGTATTTAAGGAGGGGCGTCATATTGCCTGGTCGGCCATGTTTGGGCACATGTCGGATAATGGCGGTATGGTACCGGGCTCAATTCCCATTGAGGCCACCACTATTTTTCAGGAAGGTATTCGTATTCCGCCCACCAAACTGTATAAAAAAGGTGTGCTGCAGTCCGACCTTCTGGAGCTGATTCTCCACAATGTGCGCACGCCCCAGTGGAACCGGTTTGACTTAAACGCTCTGGTGGCCGCCTGTAATACAGCGGCTAAACGCTGTGTGGAAATGGCTGAACGCTTTGGTGATGATGTACTGTTCTCCACCATGGATATTATGTTGCAGCGCAACTACGACGCCATGAAGCATATTATTGGTATGTTTATTCCCGAAGAGCCCCGGGAGTTTGAAGACTATCTGTGCGATGACGGCATGGGTATGGGCCCCTACAAAATTAAATGCACCATGTGGCGTGAAGGGGACAAGGCAATTTTTGATTTTGCCGGGACAGATCCCCAGGCCCAGAGTTCGGTGAACTTCTTCCTTAACGAAGATATGTTCAAAATGTTCTTTGGCTCATTCACTATTAATGTGGTGGATCCGCAAATTGTATTTAACGATGGGTTCTACGATCTGGTGGATGTGCGTATTCCCCAGGGCACCTTGTTAAAACCAAATTACCCGGCGGCACTGTCGGGCAGAACCCATGCCCTGGGTAGGATCTTTGATGTGCTGGGTGCTCTGCTGGGAATGGGCGCACCTGAGATGATGCTCAATGCGGCTGGCTTCTCCGATTCACCGCACCTGTTCTTTTCCGGCTATGACAGCAGACCGGGCAAAGGCGGGGAGTGGTTCCAACTCTTCCAGATTGGCTTTGGCGGTGTGCCAGGCCGACCCGTTGGCGATGGTCCTGATGGTCACAGCCTGTGGCCCGGGTTTACCAATGTGCCCAATGAGTTTATTGAGTCCTATTTTCCACTGCGTATTGAGCGCTATGAGACCATTCCGGACTCCGGTGGTGCTGGTTTGCATCGGGGTGGCAATGGCCTGAGTGTTGCCTACCGCTTTCTCTGTGATGGAGATATAGGTATTCATGATGAGCGTTGGCTAACTTATCCCTGGGGTGTGCTTGGGGGTGAGACTGGACTGCGTTCGACCAAGCGTCTGGTGCGTGTGGATGGCTCGGAAGAATGGCTGCCAGCCAAGGCTGAGGGTATTAAGGTTAAGACTGGTGATATGCTGTATTTCAATACCTGGGGTGGTGGTGGCTGGGGCGATCCATTTGCCCGTGATCCGGAGTTGGTGCGTCAGGATATCAATCGCCGACTGGTGACGGTCGAGGGGGGCAAACGTTACGGTGTAGTAATAGCTGCTGATGGATCTGTGGATATGGCTGCCACTGAGACATTGCGCGCTGAACTAAAAGCCGCCGCTGGCGAACCGGCCCTGTTTAACTTTGGTGGCGATATTGAAGATATTCGCAGTCGCTGTGAAGGGGAGACCCATCTGCCGGCACCGGTTAAACCAACCTTTACCAAGGTTTGAGGTCGGTTGATTTTAGTTAGCCGCCAAACTATAAATGGGCTGCGCATCATTGGCAGCCCATCTTTTAAGGCTTGATAGGCAACCTGTAATTATTTATGCAAGCAACCAGAAATCTCCAGCAAAACCGCCTCGGACTAATGGCTAACCCTGCCCTTGTGGTAGTCGATATGATCAATGGCTTTACCGACCCAGACTGTCCGTTAGGTACTCATTGCCCCGAAGTGGTTGCAGCCAACATTGAGTTAATTGCGGCGTTCAGGGCCCTGGGTAAGCCAATATTTTTCTCCACAGTGGTGTACCACAATGAGCAGCAGGCCAGTGTTTTTCGTCGAAAAGTGCCTGCCTTAAATGTGCTAACGCCAGATTCGCACTGGGTTGAGGTCGACCCGGCCCTTGCGCGGCTAGAGTCCGAACCGCTGATTGAAAAACAATGGGCCAGCGCCTTTCACCACACGGATCTTGAGCGACAGCTCAGAGAAGCCAAGGCTGATTCCCTGGTTGTGACCGGGCTGACCACCAGTGGTTGTGTGCGTGCCACAGTCGTCGACGGGCTGCAGAATAACTTCAGTGTTGTGGTGGCGGAGGAAGCCGTGGGGGATAGAAATATTGAAGCCCACAGGGCTAATCTCTTTGATATGAATGCCAAGTATGCGGATGTCGAATCCGTTGCCAATATAATCGCGGCCCTGAAAAACTAAGCTGCAAAGATTGGCCTTTCGGGGCTACAGAAACACATCCCCGCCATTCGGGCTTAGGCATTGGCCTCTAAAATGTGCCGCACTGTCGCTGGCGAGAAAAACAAATGCGCCAACGATATCGTCGACCTGTGCAATTTCTCCCCTTGGTATCGCCTGGCGTATCTGGTCGAGAATCTCCTCTGGAACATCATCCAGAATAGGGGTTAATGTGGCCCCTGGCGCCACACAGTTGGCGGTAATATTGCCAGTGCCTATCTCAAGAGTAAGGGTGCGGGTAAAGGACAGGATTGCGCCCTTGGCGGCGGTGTAGTGGGCGAACCCGGGAGCCCCTTTGTAGGCCAGCTGCGATGCTGTGTTGATAATACGACCTGCATCCTGCTGGTACATTATTGGCAGAGCCGCTCTGGTGCAGAGAAATGTGCCGTTGACATGGACATCCATCACTGCCCGCCAGTCCTCCATTGTAATCTCTTCAATTGGCGCAGAGCGCGCAATGCCAGCATTATTGACCAGAATGTCGAGTCGTCCAGCCTCCGCCATTAAGTCTGCAAACATGTTGCTGACGTCCTGCTCATTGCTGACATCTGCAGGGGCCAGTGATGCCAGGCCACCATTGTTGTGAATCTCTATTTTTACCCTGGATGCAGCATCTCCCCCTTCATTTGGCGGAAAGTTGATAAATACATGGCAGCCTGATTTTGCCAGCTCAATAGCCACGCCGCGGCCAATGCCAGAAGATGCGCCGGTCACCAGTGCGACTTTGCCTGAAAGGTCTGCTTTTACTGTCATAAGGTTCTCCCCGTTATCTAATTATTATTTCTCAGGCTGCGGTGGAGCCTGGGCAAAAGTCGCAGCAATTATTTGCTGATCAAGTAAATATTGCACCTAAGGAGCCATTGGTATAATGTTATACCAAACTATAAAAACCGAAGCTATAAAAACTAGAATAAATGGCCATTACAACAACTTCTAATAACGGATCTATGCATGGCCACTAATTGCGCCTGAACACAGGGCGTCAACACCTTGGGAGAGCAAGCCGATGAAAAACAATAAAATAAAGTCACTATGTATGTCAGTTATGATGGCGCTACCAGCCGTCACAATGATGACTGCATCAAATAGCGCTTACGCTGAACTGGAAGAAATAGTCGTTACCGCCCGAGCGCGGTCTGAATCCTTGCAAGATGTCCCGGCCACAATCACGGCCTTTACCGAGAGCCAAATTGAAAATATCGGCGTGCAGCGAGCTGAGGACTTTATTTCCATGACGCCCGGTGTGACTCTGGTAAACACCGTTGAAGTTGGCGATAGCTCGCTGAGTATTCGCGGTATTAATGGTGCCCGTGACGCTGAGACCAACTTTGCCTTTATCGTTGACGGCATTCTTTACACCAACCCGTCGGCATTTAACCGCGAGTATCCCGACCTGTCTCAAATTGAGGTGCTGAAAGGTCCTCAGGGCGCTCTCTATGGACGTTCTGCCGCAGCAGGCGCGGTTATTATGTCGACCAAGAAGCCCACGGATATAGTTGAGGGCAGGGTTAAGGTCACAGCCGCAGAACATGGCACTTCTACCTTTATGGGAACCATTGCCGGGCCCGTCGGCGAAAATATCTCCGGGCGTTTAACAGTGGACCATCGCTCGTCAGATGGTGATCAGACCAATATCTTTCTCAATGACGATGTGGTCAATGATTACGAAGAGACTGGTATCAGCGCGAGACTGGTGTTTGAGCCAAGCGATACATTAAGTATTGATACCAAGCTGCGGTATTCAGAGGTAGATGCTGCCTCTATCGCTTTCAATGCGGCATTTGAGCTGCCATTTTATGTAGGTGCACTGGCCGGTGTGGCGGAATTTGGTGTAGAACCTGCTGCTGCATCCATTGACGTAAACGATTTTGATTTCGTGTTTTCGCCAAATGTTGACCCGGAAAATAAACAGGAAACATTGGAATTTTCCATCAAAATGGACAAGGAACTCGATTCTGGAACCCTGTCAGCCTGGGCTCTTTATTCGGATCAAGAGCAGTATTTCCTTGCTGATGGTACCTCTGGAGCCTTTGGTTTCTACAATAATACTTCAAGCTGCCAAGCCACTGCTGCGGCGCGTTCGGTCTTCCTGGGTGATGGAACACCGATGCAACAGCCGACCTTTAATCTAGGGGGTATCACTGGAGATCCAAATACAAATCCGTTTTTTCCTCCCTACAGCCCAACAACCTGTGATGGTTACCAGTATCAGGGCCGCGATCAGAAAGACTTCAGTGCTCAGGTTTCTTTAACCTCTTCGGGAGATGAAGCTCTGCGCTGGCAGATCGGTGCTTACTACCTGCATATTGACCGTACCGTGGGTGTGGCGCAGCTTGAAGATGATGGCCGGGCCAATCTTCCTGCCAGCTATGTCAACGAGTTGACTGATGCGCTGGTTTTAGATGAGTTTACGACTGATGTCTACTCTGTGTTCGGATCGGTTAACTACGATGTGAGTGATCAGCTGGAAGTGTCTTTCGCTCTGCGTTATGACCGCGAAGAGCGGGATATCGATAACAAAGTACCAAGCCCTGCTGATGGCTTTCTATCTACAGAGATTGACTACTGTTCCAACACTGATCTGTTCGCCAATGGTTGTACCCTTGATGGTGTAGCCTTGAATGGCACACCATTGAATCCAGCCTTTATCGATCTGGGCACAGGTGTTGTTAGCTCGACGGTTGATTCCCGTAGCGAGACCTGGGATGCCATCCAGCCAAAACTCAGTGTGACCTATGATATGAGTGACACCACCACATTGTTTGCCAGCTGGGGTGTGGGTTTCAAAACTGGCGGCTTCAACAATTTAGGTGCCACTGAGACCATAGAGTTGTTCTTTGTTAACCCTGATGGCTTGCCTGTGGCGCCACCGGAGACCTATGAAAAGGAAACTTCCAGTGCGTTTGAAGCTGGCTTCAGATCAACCCTTGCAGATGGTAACTTGCAGTTGAATGGTGCGGTTTTCCACACCGAAGTAGATGATATGCAGTTCTTCGAGTTTTATCCTGGTCCCTTCGGCCTGTTACGAGTTGTTGAAGGTATTGATGAAGTAACCCTGCAGGGCTTTGAGCTGGATGCATCCTGGCAGGTATCTGATTCACTGCGATTGGACGCTGGCTATAGCAATATCAATGGTGAAATTGACAAGATGACCGTGCGCCCCTACGTGGCCGGTAACGAAGTCCCCAATGCTGCGGATTTCACCGCTAACTTGGCACTGACCTGGGAACAGCAGATGGACAATGGCCTCAATCTGATGGCCAGACTTGAGTACGCCTATCAGGGCGATATCTTCTACCATGTTATTCAGGGTAGTGACCTTGATGAGCCGCGCTCATTCGACGCCATTGTCGGTCCGGAAGCAGGACTTGAGTACGAAGTCCCCGCAGTGCTGCAGTTGGGTGGTCTGGCAACTAGCTATGGCAAGACTAAAGTGGATGGCTACGGAATCACCAATCTGCGTGTAGGTGTTGGCGCTGATAACTGGCGTGTAACTGCGTTTGCCAAGAACCTTACCGACGAGTCATATATTGCTGAAGTTATCACCGCAGTCGAATTCGGCGGCTCTTTTGTTCATCCTGGCAGAGAGCGGATGATGGGTGTTGAGTTCGAATACAACTTCTAGCCCCTGATTTACCCACTGCCGCGATATTGTGGCGGTGGGTAAATATTCTTTGCGATCACAATAATAAAACTGACGTGCTAAGGGGGATTTAGCAGTGAGCAAACGAATAAAAATAATAGTTCCAATTCCTATGGATGAAGCTGGCGTTGCCAATCGAGCCTCTCAACTACCACCAGAAATGATTGCCGCCGGTATGTCTGTGGATTTTGTCGCTGTGTCCTGGGGGGCCGCTCTGGGAGATAGTTACTACGACACCATGCTGATGGATATGAGTGTTTTTGAAGCTGGGCTCAAGGCTCAAGAGGAAGGTTATGATGCGGTCTGTATTGATACGGTGAGCGACTCGGGCATGTATGCCCTGCGTTCCAAGCTGAGTATTCCTGTGCTGGGTCCTGGGCAGGCGGCTTTTCATGTTGCCTGCATGCTGGGCCATAAATTCAGCATTATCACCATGTGGGATGAATGGTTCCACCTGTATACCAAGGTGCTGTCAGAATACAAGCTTGAGGCGCGCTGTGCCTCCATGCGCTCTATTCAAACTAGGCCTGATCTCGAAGAATTACTGGAAGGCAAGGAAGAGGTTATTTTCGAGAAGTTGGAAGCAGAGGCGCGCAAAGCCATTGAAGAAGATAATGCCGATGTAATTGTACTGGGCTCAACCACAATGCATCAGTCCCATGCCTATCTGCAGAGTGTGTTACCCGTTCCTGTGATAAATCCTGGTTTGATCTCTTACAAGCTCTGCGAGATGTTTTTAGAGACAGGCCTGACTCACAGTAGCACGGCTTTCCCTGCGCCACAGCAACCCAATGACGATATGATTTTGTCACGAAACAGTTAATCAACTTAGGGCGAGAGCCTCGAGGGACTTATGAGTAAAGCAAACTACGAACATTACATAGATATTGTTACCAAGCGTTACTTTGACGGTGTAGATAACTACAACATGGAGCAGGTTTTAGACTGCTTCCACCCAGATGCTGTGCTGACAGAGGTTACCTCCATGACTGTCCACGAGGGCAGGGATGAGGGTATTAAAACAATGTTTGAAGGCCTGTTTGATGGTTTTTCACATATTTGGCACGGCAACTTTGTTCACACTGCGGATATTGAATCCGAGGCAATTTGTTCTCAGTTCTCGGTTGAGATAACGCCGGTTGACGGGGAAGAGCTGCGCTACGAAAACTGTAATCGGTTTTATCTGCGAGATGGCAAATTTTCCAGAGTTTTTGTCTACATGAGTGGCGATAATTTACTCCGCTAAGGCGCAGGTACAAGTAGATAACAGCCCCTGTTACACCTGGTACTGGGGACAAATCGACAAGGCATTAGGGATTCAGGAGGTCACATATGCAATATCAATCTTCACTGTCACGAGACGCGCTTATTGAGCTGTCTCTGCAGAAATATTTCGCCAATGTAGATGCGAAGAACCTGGACGCAGTGCTTGACTGCTTCCACGACAATGCAATGCTAACCATACAAACTGCTTTTGCTGTACATGAGGGAAAGGAAGGTATCCGCAGAATGTTTGTGGATTTTATGGCGGCCTATAAAACCATCATTCACAGAGATTTCACCTGTACGGTGGATGAAAAAAATGGTCGCATAACAGCCAATTTTGTAGCTGAACTGGAAGACCATGATGGCAACCGCACAGAGCTGCATAACACCAACTTCTGGCGCATTCGCGGCGACAAGTTTCAGGAAGTTTATGTTTATATGAGCGGGGAAAATCCGCTGGTATAAGATCTGCGCAATGATTGCAGCTAGACGGCACCCCGTGCCGTCTGGCTTGCCTGTGAGGGGTACAGGTTGCTTATGCCTGGAGGCTAGTCAGCATGGAGCTCTCTGTAACCACCGCGATGGAAGACTAATGGCTTGAGGCCGCGGTCAGTGAATTCTAAAACTCTCCCCACCAAAATAACATGGTCACCACCATCGTACTGATGCTCAATATTGCACTGGAAGCAGCTGCTGTAATGGGTCAGCAGAGGAACACCTGAACGCCCTTGACTGGTTTCCAGTCCTGCAAATCGATCCGCACCAGTTTTAGCAAAGCGATTGGAGATATCCATCTGATCATCCGCCAGAACATGAATTGCAAATGCATCCGCCGCAATAAAGTCCTCGAAACAGTTGGTATCTCTGCCAATACTCCACAACACCAGCGCCGGATCCAGAGACACGGAATTAAAGCTGTTGGCGGTCATACCGACCTTTTGGCCATTGCTGCCCAAGGTGGTAATAATAGTTACGCCTGTGGCGAAACTGCCCAGAGCATTGCGGAGATCGGTTGTGCTGAAGTTGGAATTAGGCATTATTTTCTTGTTAGGTAAGGCCGTATCGAATTAGGCGGCAATGATGGGTGTTAAGGGCCTGAGTTGCAAGTTCTGCAAGCAAAAATAGCAGGAACCTACCGGTTATTTTTACAGCCAATAACCGGTGGGCTATATCCTGGCTATTACATGGCCGCGGCTAGTCTGGTGCCCTGATTAATAGCGCGCTTGGCATCCAGTTCGCCGGCTTCATCAGCACCGCCAATAAGATGATGTGGCAGGTTGAGGTCATCTACCAGTTCACGCAGTGGATCCTGACCTGCACAGACAATAATACTGTCCACATCAAGTACCTGCGGCTCATCACCCACAGTAATATGCAGCCCCTGATCATCAATATGGCTGTAGTCACAGCCAGGCATCATGCGCACGCCTTTCATAGCCAGACCGGCACGGTGAATCCAGCCTGTGGTTTTGCCCAGACCTTTACCTACCCGCGTGGTTTTGCGTTGCAGCAAATACACTTCCCGGGGGCTGGGCTCTGGTTGTGCTGTAACGCCCTCAATACCTGAGCGCGAACCAAAGGTCATATCGATGCCCCATTCCTTCATAAAAGCCGGGATATTGGTGCTGGTGGACTCGCCGCTATGGGTAATATATTCCGCAGTATCAAAACCGATGCCGCCAGCGCCGATAATGGCAACCTTTTGGCCAACCGGTTTTTTGCTGCCGATAACATCCAGATAGTTGAGCACCTTAGGATGATCGATTCCTTCAATGGCGGGCATTCTAGGGGAGATACCTGTGGCGATAATCACTTCATCAAAGCCACCGTTGTTAAGCTGCTCGGCAGTGACTCTGGTGTTTAGATGGAGGTCGACTCCGGTTAATTCAATCTGCTTGCCGTAGTAACGCAGAGTTTCATAGAATTCCTCTTTGCCGGGGATCTGTTTGGCGATATTAAATTGACCGCCAATTTCGTCTGCGGCATCAAATAATGTGACTTGATGGCCCCTTGATGCAGCAGTAGTGGCCGCTGATAAACCAGCTGGGCCTGCACCAACCACGGCAATTTTCTTGCTGTTATCGGTAGCAACAATATGCAGTTCAGTCTCATGACAGGCGCGAGGGTTAACAAGACAGCTGGTCATTACACCGCCAAACACATGATCGAGACAGGCCTGATTGCAGCCAATGCAGGTATTGATCTCATCGGCCCGATTATCTGCTGCCTTGTTGACGAAATCAGGGTCAGCCAGAAAGGGGCGGGCCATAGACACCATATCCGCATCGCCCCGAGCCAGAACCTCTTCTGCCACCTCAGGGGTGTTGATGCGGTTAGAGGTAATGACCGGAACAGAAAGCTCTTTTCTAAAGCGGGCCGTTACCCAGGTAAATGCAGCCCGTGGCACTTTGGTCGCGATAGTGGGAATCTGCGCTTCGTGCCAGCCAATCCCGGTGTTGATAATAGACGCGCCAGCCTCTTCGATGGCTTTGCCTAGATGAATTACTTCTTCAGCTGTACTGCCGCCATCCACCAGATCCAGCATTGATAGACGGAAGATAATAATAAACTTCTCACCCACAGCTTCGCGGACTCTGCGCACCACCTCAATGGGCAGTCTGATGCGGTTCTCGTAACTACCACCCCAGTCGTCTTCACGCTGATTGGTGCGGGCAGCAATAAACTGATTTAGGAAGTAGCCCTCAGAGCCCATAATCTCAACACCGTCATAGCCGGCTTTCTGGGCCTGAACTGAGGTAAACACAAAGTCCTCAATCTGCTTGTAGATTTCTTCATCGGTCAGCGCCCTGGGCGTAAATGGGTTAATCGGCGCTTTAATAGCCGAGGGAGCCACCTGGTCCGGAGAGTAGGCATAGCGGCCAGTGTGCAGGATCTGCATGCAGATCTTGCCATCGTGCTCATGCACCGCATCAGTGATCTGCTTGTGACCAGCAATATCTTCCTCTGTAACCAGTTTCTTGGTATTCGGGTGAGTACCGCCCTCAGTATTGGGGCCAATACCACCTGTCACTATAAGCCCTACACCGCCTTTGGCGCGCTCACCAAAGTAGGCAGCCATGCGCTCATGGCCATCCGCCACTTCTTCGAGGCCAGTGTGCATTGAACCCATCAGGACGCGGTTTTTTAAGGTGGTAAAGCCCAGGTCCAATGGTTCGAGCATATGGGGGTAGGTGCTGTGTGACATAGATTCCTCTCTAAAACTTGTGATTATTATTGTTGGATTAAGGTAGTAAATTAGCGAATTGTGGTGCGCGTTTCTCAGACATTGCCGTCATGGCTTCATCGATATCAGGTGTCTTCATCATGCCTGCTTGCCAGGTCGCCATATGGTTGAGGCTGTCCTCAATGGAATGTTCACGACTATAATTGAGCATAGCCTTGGTGCCATGCACGGCCAATGGGCTGTGTCTGGCGATATCTGTGGCCAGAGCGCGCACTGCCTCGAGCATTTGTTCCTGATCGGCATAGACTTTGTTGACAAAGCCACAGGCCGCGGCCTCTTCAGCACCCAGATTGCGGCTGCTGTAGGCCAGCTCCCGGGCCAGCCCGCTGGGCATAACATGCTGAATGCGCTGCAATGTGCCCACATCAGCGGTGATGCCAAGTTCGGTTTCCTTGATATTAAAGTAGGCATTGCTGGTGCAGAAGCGCATATCGGTAGCGCAGATCATATCGACACCGCCACCTATGCAGGCTCCCTGGGTGGCCGCAATAACAGGCATGCGTGCTTTTTCCAGTGCGGTAAATGTCTCTTGCAGGCCGAGAATCCAGCGGCGCAATTTTTCAGCAGCCCGGGCAGGCTCTACTTCAGGATCGGCCCCCAGATTTGACAGTACACTGAGATCCATACCAGCGGTGAAGTGCTTGCCCACAGAAGACAGGATAATCACGCGAACTGTACTCTGCTCATCTAAAGCCTGGACAATTGCCGGCAGTTCCTGCCAGAAGTCGGCATTCATGCTATTAATCGCATCTGGTCGATTGAGAGAAATCTCAGCAACAGAGTTCTCGTCGACGCTGACTCTAAATGCTTTGAGGCTGGAAAAATCGTCAATATTCATGGGTAATCTCGCGAAGCTTCTTGTTATTGGGCCGTTCATACTGATCCAGTTGGAATAGATACGACTTTGCATGCAAGCCAGATTAAGCTCCTATTTTGACACTGTCAAGATGTGTTGGTACATTGCCACCATGAACCCATCAAATGTCGTCGAAATACCTCGCCCCAGCTACCATCATGGTGACCTGCGTCAGGCTCTGCTAAAGGCAGCCAAAGAGCTGATTGCAGAGGCGGGCATAGAAAACCTGTCGCTGCGCAAGCTGGCCGAGCGGGCCGGGGTATCCCGCACTGCGCCGTACCATCATTTCTCCGACAAAAATGACTTACTCTGTGCGATTGCTGCAGAGGGTTTCCGGCGCCGACACCAAAGTGCCAAGGCTACTTTTGAGAACCCTCGTTTGACTCCAGAGCAGAAATTTGAGGATTTTATCTGTGGCTATGTCAGATTTGCCGCTGAAAACCCTGAAGAGTATGAGTTGATGTTTGGTCGCAGTATCTGGAAACAGGCCAACAGTACTCAGGAATTGCGCGATGTCGCCTATCCCTGTTTTCAGCACCAGCTGGAGATGATTCGCAATTGGCAAGAAGTCGGGTTGTTAGCTAGCGATAGTGTTTCAGATGACAGAGTCGCAGGTGATAGTGCGCTGCGAACCTCTCAGGTGATCTGGGGTGCTGTGCATGGCATAGCCAAGTTGCTGATTGATGGTATTTATACTGATGCAGCGCAAATCGAGGAGATTTCTCAGTGCGCAGTTAAATTATTTATTCAAAAACGCTCCTAAGCTGTTGTTTTACATTAAGTTAACCTGCCGACGATCTTAAATGCATCAGCGTATAGGTGGTTTAAGTCCCTAAGTTGTTGATTCTTTTATTAAAAGAAAGCTAAAAATCCAGTTTTATTTTTTGACAATATCGAAAATGAGAACTACGTTTACCTTTACCTGTTAAGTAGTTTAGTTTTGTACTCAAAATAAGGAAATGGTCGCGTTTTGCATGCGCGTTTAGTTAGTTTTAGGAGTTTTTAGGAGCTTGAACATGAATAGGAATCAATCAAAATTACTGCAGTCACTTGCAGGTGTTGTAATGTTATCAATGGCCAGTTTGTCTATGGCTGCATCTTATACCTACGATTTTGACGCTGATGAAAATGAGCGCGGTGGGCAACCATTAAACTTTGGCGATTTGAATGTTTATGGTGGTCACTTAATTGATAATGGTAGTTATGTGGAACTGGAAAGCGCATATGCGTATCTGGATGCAGGCACCAAGTCTGGTTTAGGTGTTTGTAAAGGATCAGTAGACAATAGTGCTGGCGGCGGAAGCCCCAGTGCCAACAAGTGCTTTACTTCTACTGGCGGCTGGGCGAGCTCAGATGACAATATGCAGGTTAATGAAGTACTTGGTTTCGTTTTTGATGCAGCCAAGATAATCTCAAATGTTGGTATCAATGGCGCCCATGAAGATATGCCTGATGGCACCAAGATCCTAGTCTGGACTGATACTGGCGGTTTCGACCTTCTTGAAGTTATCGCCGGCAAAATTTCTCTTGGCTTCGAGCTGACTGAGATGGCGATCTTTGGTCCTCTGGGTGGCTGGTATGCCAACCAGTGGAAATGGGGTCGAGGCACTACAGCTGATCAGCTTTATATTGCTGGTATTAACGCTGTGCCAATCCCTGCAGCAGCCTGGTTGTTTGGTTCAGCATTGCTTGGACTGACCGGCTTGCGCCGTCGCAAAATGGCTGTATAGATTACAGCACTCCAGAACGAAAAAACCCCAGCGCAGGCTGGGGTTTTTTATGGGACTAGATAAAGACTTACTTCGACATCATATCATCCAATGCTTCTGCTGCTTCATCCAGGCTATCAGAGGCATCGTCCATCGCCTCATCTGTCATTTCGTCCATGGCCTCTACAGCGTTATCAATTGCGCCTATGGCCTCGTCTTTTTGCATGCTTTCTGGCATCGCTGATGTTGCAGCTGCAGACTCTGAGTTTGATCCCGAGTCGCCCCTGTCGCAAGCGCTGAGTCCGAGGGTGGCAAGAACGGCAAACAATAACAGGTAACTATGTTTCATAATTTAACTCCTAACCGGATTATTTTAAGGATATGCGTTTGAAGCATAGACAAGCTGCTGTGGGCCTGCCAGATTCTTTTTGTTCAGTTTTTCGCCAGTTTTTCTGATTGTATCGGGCTTTGCTGGCTCTACGTTTAAATAGAGGCTGAAACATGGTTTAAGTGGTTGCTGATTTACAGGTGCTGTGGCAAAATTCACGCCCTTTTTGGCTGGGGTTGCGAACTGCGCAGTTTAAGCGTCGGGTCTGGCCCGGCAAAGCAGTCAAAACAACAAGGTTTATGCGAGTGTGGCGGAATTGGTAGACGCGCTAGATTTAGGTTCTAGTGTCTTAGGATGTGAGAGTTCGAGTCTCTCCACTCGCACCATATTTATAATGATTTTTAATGAGGATAACCCATGCAGGTTTCTATTGAGTCGAGCACAGGTCTGGAGCGGCAGCTGAAGATTGGTGTACCTGCCGACAAGATTGATCAAGAAGTGACAGATCGTTTGCAGAAAGCCACCAAGACAGTTTCTATCAAGGGCTTTCGCAAGGGAAAAGTACCGCTGCGGGTTGTCAAACAGCATTATGGTAAAGGCGTTCGTCAGGAAGTTATTGGGGAAATTGTTAACTCCAGCTTCTATGAAGCGATTCAGAAAGAAGAGCTGCGCCCCGTGGGTCAGCCGCGCATTGATGACCTTAAAGACGCAGAGGGCCAGGATCTTGAATATCTGGCAATCTTTGAAGTCTACCCTGAAGTCAAACTTGCAGATCTTGGCAAGGTAAAGGTATCCCGTCCGGTTGCTGATGTTACGCCAGAAGACGTAGAGAAAATGATTAGTGTACTGCGTGATCAGCAGGCCACCTTCGCAGTGGCTGAGAAAGCTGCTGAAGATGGCGATCAGGTCAATATCGACTTTGTCGGTACGCACAAGAAAGAAGAGTTTGCCGGCGGCAGTGCCGAAGGACAGGATCTGGTTTTGGGCTCCAACAGCATGATCCCGGGGTTCGAAGATGGCCTGATCGGCGTCAGCGCCGGTGACGAGACTGTTCTCAAGTTGAAATTCCCCAAGGACTATCATTCCGAAGAGCTGAAAGGCAAAGCAGTCCAGTTCGCCGTCAAGGTACACTCAGTCTCTGAAAAGCAGATGCCTGAAATGGACGATGATTTCTTTAAGCTGTACGGCGTTGAAGCTGGTGGCGAAGAGAAGTTCCGCGAAGATATCGAAGCTAATATGGAGCGTGAACTGCGCAATGCAATTCGCACCAAGGTCAAGAATCGCGTTATGGACCAGCTGTTTAGCCTTAACAAGGTTGATGTTCCAGCAGCTCTGATTAGCAATGAAATTACTCAGCTCAAGCAGCAGATGGTGCAGCAGTTTGGCGGTGGGCAGCAGATCGATCTGAGCATGCTGCCAGATGATATGTTTAAAGAGAAAGCCGAACGTCGCGCTGCACTGGGTGTGATTGTGTCAGAAGTGGTTAAAGTAGAAGAGCTGACCCCGGACGCTGACCAGGTTCGTGCTCGGGTTGATGAAATCGCCTCAACCTATGAGCAGCCCCAGGAAGTTGTGGACTACTATTACAGCAAGCCAGAACTGCTGAGTTCAGTGGAAGCTGTGGTTCTTGAAGATCAGGTCACTGAACTGGTGCTGTCAAAGGCCAAGGTTAAAGAAGAAGCTCAGCCCTATGACGAGGTTGTAAAGCCAGACCCAGAGACCGTATAAGCCCCTCAGGCTATTGTAGTTGTGCCGGTGATCAATCCGGCACAGTCTTTTGCCGCGTATACAGGCTGTTGTTAAAAGGCTAGCATAGCCTTTCATTTAGAAATTAATTAAGCGAGGATGCAATGAATTTCCAACTCCCAACAGGTACAAGCGGCATGCCAGAAACGGAAGCCAGTGGCCTGGTGCCAATGGTCGTTGAGCAGAGCTCCAGAGGCGAGCGGGCCTACGACATCTACTCCAGACTGTTAAAAGAAAGAGTAATCTTTCTGGTTGGGCAAGTTGAAGATCATATGGCCAACTTGATTGTGGCCCAGATGCTATTCCTCGAATCTGAAAACCCCGATAAAGACATTCACCTCTATATCAACTCCCCCGGTGGTTCAGTGACTGCAGGTCTGTCTATTTACGACACCATGCAGTTTATCAAGCCGGATGTCAGCACCATGTGTATAGGCCAGGCAGCCTCCATGGGTGCATTCTTGCTGACCGCTGGCGCTGAAGGCAAACGTTACTGTCTGCCCAATTCGCGCACCATGATTCACCAGCCAAGTGGCGGTGCTCAGGGTCAGGCCACAGACATTCATATCCAGTCTCAAGAGATCCTCAAGATCAAAGAGCGCCTCAACAACCTGATGGCTAAACATACTGGCCAATCTGTCGATAAAGTGACCGAGGATACTGAGCGCGATAACTTTATGAGTGCCGAAGAGTCGAAAGAGTATGGGCTCATTGATGAGGTGCTGGACAAAAGAGGGTAGAGTGGGTAGTCTTCTGACTTATGTTGTAGAAGTTACCTGTAAGTGTTTGTTTTATATGCCTTTTGCTAGAGTTGCAGGAGAGAAAAATGAGTGACAATGATACCTTGGGAGATGGCGGAAAGCTGCTATTTTGCTCCTTTTGTGGTAAGAACCAAAACGAAGTTCGCCGCCTGATCGCTGGCCCCTCAGTGTATATCTGTGACGAATGTGTTGATCTCTGCAACGATATTATCTCCGAAGAAACCCAGGTTGCCGAGGCTGACAGCAGCCCCGACAGACTGCCCGTACCAACAGAGATCAAGGTCCTGCTCGACGAATATGTCGTCGGTCAGGAGCGAGCCAAGCGAATCCTGTCGGTAGCTGTATACAATCACTACAAGCGTTTGCAGGTCAGCGAGCAGGCTGGTGCCGACGCCTCTGCCGTTGAGCTGGGCAAAAGTAATATTCTGCTGATAGGCCCCACCGGAAGCGGCAAAACATTGCTTGCCGAAACATTGGCGCGGATGCTAGATGTGCCATTTACCATTGCCGATGCCACCACCTTGACCGAAGCCGGTTACGTGGGTGAGGATGTTGAAAACATCATTCAAAAACTGCTGCAAAAATGCGATTACGATGTCGAGAAAGCCCAGCGCGGTATTGTTTATATTGATGAGATCGACAAAATTTCACGCAAATCAGACAACCCGTCAATCACCAGAGATGTTTCCGGTGAGGGGGTTCAGCAGGCACTGCTCAAGCTGATTGAAGGAACCGTTGCCTCTGTTCCGCCCCAGGGTGGCCGCAAGCATCCCCAGCAGGAATTCCTGCAGGTAGATACCTCCAATATCCTGTTTGTCTGTGGTGGCGCCTTTGCCGGACTGGAAAAAGTGATCCGCGATCGCTCCGAAAAGGGCGGTATCGGCTTTAGTGCCGAGGTCAACAGCAAAGACAGCCAGAAGTCTATTGGCGAAACCTTGCTGGATGTTGAACCCAGTGATCTGATTGGCTATGGTCTGATTCCAGAATTTATTGGTCGTCTGCCGGTGGTTGCCACATTGCAGGAGCTGGATCGCGATGCTCTGGTTAATATTCTGGTCGAGCCAAAGAACGCTCTCTATAAACAGTACCAGTCATTGTTTGCCATGGAATCTGTGGAGTTGGATCTGCGCCGGGATGCCCTGGATGCGATTGCCGACAAAGCGATTGAACGCAAGACTGGTGCTCGAGGGCTGAGATCTATCCTTGAGACGGTGCTGCTCGACACCATGTACAAGATTCCTTCAGAACCAGATGTGGTCAAAGTGGTTGTAGATGGCTCGGTCATCAATGGCGAGAATGAGCCTCTGCTGGTATATGAACAGCAAGAGACAAAGAAAGTCGCTTCAGACGAAGGTTAACTACAAGGCGGCGCAAGCCGCCTTTTTTGTATCTGTCACATTAAATATCCACAGACGCAGCAGAATTTTCTGGCCAGTGGTTGCATTTATCCTGCAAGGCCCAATATATAAAACTAGCTGCTAAAGTAAGCAGCCAGTCATTAACGGCAAAAATCTGCAAAAAGAGGTAAAGATGGGCTCCAAAGACATTGATTCAAACGAGGCAATCTATCCATTGCTGCCACTCCGCGATGTGGTGGTTTATCCCCATATGGTAGTGCCGCTGTTTGTGGGTAGAGAGAAATCGATTGTAGCCCTTGAACATGCCATGGAGTCCGACAAGCAGATTGTGCTGGTGGCGCAGAAAAATGCCACCGAAGACAATCCCGGCCTCCAAGATATCTATGGGGTGGGCACATTAGCCACCATCCTGCAAATGCTCAAGCTACCTGATGGCACCCTCAAGGTACTGGTGGAAGGTATCAGCAGGGTTAAGCTGATCAATGCCCATGAGGGCGAGGCATTTCTGCAGACATCGAGTCAGGAACTTGCTGGGGAACCAGTGGAAGAGTCTGAAGCAGATGCACTGAACCGCACTACCATCTCATTGTTTGAGCAGTACGTTAACCTGAGTAAAAAAATTCCTGCAGAGGTGATCACCACCGTCAGTGGCATAGAAGATGCCGACCGACTGGCCGATACCATCGCCTCTCATATGACCCTCAATCTCGAGCAAAAGCAGGATGTGCTTGAGATTGCCAATCTGTCTGAGCGTTTTGAACATTTGATGAGCCTGATGGAGTCGGAGATTGATCTGTTCCAGATCGAAAAACGCATCCGCGGGCGGGTTAAAAAGCAGATGGAAAAGAGCCAGCGCGAGTACTACCTGAATGAGCAGATGAAGGCCATTCAAAAAGAGCTGGGAGACATGGACGAATCTGTATCCGAACTCGACCAGCTGGAAAAGAAAATTACCGAAGTGGGCATGCCCAAGGCAGCCCTGGAAAAAACCCAGTCAGAAATGGGCAAATTAAAGATGATGTCGCCCATGTCAGCGGAAGCCTCAGTGCTGCGCAACTACATCGACTGGATGGTTGGCGTGCCCTGGAAGAATCGCAGCAGAGTAAAACACAATCTGGTCAATGCGGAGAAATCCCTCAACCAGGACCACCATGGTCTGGAAGAGGTCAAAGAGCGAATTCTAGAATTTTTGGCAGTACAGCAGCGGGTTAAAAAACTCAAGGGCCCGGTACTCTGCCTGGTTGGCCCCCCGGGCGTGGGCAAGACATCATTGGGTGAATCCATCGCCAAGGCCACCGGACGCAAGTTTGTTCGCATGAGTCTGGGTGGCGTGCGTGATGAATCTGAAATTCGCGGGCATCGCAGAACCTACATAGGCTCATTGCCCGGCAAATTGATCCAGAAGCTCTCCAAAGTGGGCACCAAAAACCCATTGTTCCTGCTCGATGAGATCGACAAAATGGGCATGGACAACCGCGGCGACCCGGCATCTGCGTTGCTGGAAGTGCTGGATCCAGAGCAAAATCATACCTTCAATGACCATTATCTGGAGGTCGACTACGATCTCTCAGAGGTCATGTTTATCTGCACCGCCAACTCCATGAATATTCCCGGGCCACTGCTGGACCGCATGGAAGTGATTCGTATTCCCGGTTACACCGAAGACGAAAAAGTAAAGATTGCAGAAAAATATCTGGTTCCCAAGCAGCGCAGCGCCAATGGCCTCAAAGACTCAGAACTGGATATTACCGAAGACGCATTGAAAGATACCATCAGGTATTACACCAGAGAGGCCGGTGTGCGCGGATTAGAGCGCGATATAGCCAAGATCTGCCGCAAGACTGTTACACAGCATGTGCGCGACGACAAGCGCTCAAATGACGTTGTAGGGCCCACAGAGTTGGAAGATATGCTCGGGGTTCGCCGTTTTGATTATGGCCGTGCCGAAGCAGAGAATCAGGTCGGTCAGGTCACAGGTCTGGCCTGGACCCAGGTGGGTGGCGAATTGCTGACCATCGAAGCCTCAGCCATACCAGGCAAGGGCAGGGTCATTAAAACCGGCTCATTGGGTGATGTTATGCAGGAATCCATCCAGGCCGCGCTTACCGTGGTACGCAGCCGCGCCATGACCCTGGGGGTGCGCAAAGACTTCCACCAGGAAAATGACCTGCATATTCACGTTCCCGAAGGCGCCACGCCAAAAGATGGCCCCTCAGCCGGTGTCGGCATGTGTACTGCGCTGGTGTCTGTTTTAACCGGTATTCCAGTCAAGGCAGATGTGGCCATGACCGGAGAAATCACATTGCGCGGGCAGGTGCTAAAAATCGGCGGACTCAAAGAAAAACTGCTGGCGGCTCACCGCGGCGGCATCACCACAGTGGTGATTCCCCACGACAATGCCAGTGATTTGAAAGAGATACCGGACAATATTAAAGCAGACCTTGAAATCTGCCCAGTGAAGTGGATTGACGAGGTTTTGCAGATCGCACTGCAGGATTCTCCCACCGCCCTGAGCGAAGAGGAGTTCAACCAAACTGGTGCCGCTGAAAAAAACGCCGATTCAGCCGCTAGGCCAAGTACACACTAGAGTTAAACTAATTGATAAAATTTAAAAAGTAAGCTTGACCGAACCCCTAGGCTGTTGGTATAACGTTTCTGTAAAAGGCGCTCTTAGCTAGGGATTCCAAGCATCCAGATCGAATAAGCGACCTTTTTACCTGAACAGGATCAATCAACTCCATAAGAAAGGGGAATACCGTGAATAAATCTGAATTAATCGATGCAATCGCTGATGGCGCAGACATCTCTAAAGCTTCCGCTGGCCGTGCTCTGGATTCCGCATTAGATGCGATTACAGGCGCTCTGAAAAATGGTGACCAGGTTTCTCTGGTTGGATTCGGTACCTACGCTGTTAAGCACCGCGCTGCTCGCGCTGGTCGCAACCCACAGACTGGTGCAGAAATTCAAATTAAAGCTGCTAACGTGCCAAGCTTCAAAGCTGGTAAGGCACTGAAAGACGCAGTAAATTAAGTTATTCACTGGGGGATTCTCTTACTGAGTGGTGATCCCGGTTTTGAAAGGCGCATCATTGATGCGCCTTTTTCTTATTAGGACAAAGGCAAATGTTGGATAGTTTTAGAAGTAATATGCGCGGCACCGCCCTGGTGATAGTTGTCATTATTGGCGCTGTATTTGTATTCTCAGGCACAGGTTCACTGTTCCTGTCCGGGCCAGGCGGCGAAGTCGCGGTGGTCATCAATGGTGAAAATGTCAGTACTCTGCGCGTGCAGCAGGTCATGGCGAGCGAAAAGCAGCGGATTCTTAGTGCAAATGAAAATCTCGATCCCGCTCTGCTCGACGATGAGCTGTTAAAGCCGGGTATTATCCAGCGCATTATTGGCAGCACAGCACTTGCCCAGTCTGCGGCAGATCAGGGCTTTGCCATATCCACTAGGCAGGTCAGCGAACTGCTGATCGACGCAGAGGCTTTTCAGGTTGATGGTCGTTTTGACCAGAAGACCTTTGAGTACACTGTCCGCCAGCAGGGCTACACCAGCGCCACATTTGTTGACATGGTCAAAGAAGACTTGCTAATCCAGCAATTTGTGCAGTCCATCAATGGCACCAACTTTGTTACTGAAGCCGAGATTGCCAGCCTGGCCAAATTTACCCAGCAGACCAGAGATTATTATTATCTGACCGTGCCAATGCAGCCAATCGCAGACGCAGTGAGCATCTCCGAAGAGCAGATCGGCGAGTACTACGAGCAGAACAAAGCCCAGTACCAGACCGAGGTTGCAGTTTCGGTAGAAGCTATTGAACTGAGCCCCGCCTCCCTGACTGGCTCATTGTCAGTGACAGAAGAGCAGATTCAGGCTCGCTTTGAGCAGGAAGCCGAAGGCGCAGATCTGACCGATCAACTTCAAGCGGCCCATATATTCCTCGCCGATGCCACAGATGAAAAACTACAGGCAATCCAGGCCCGTCTGGATGCCGGCGACGATTTTGCTGCCCTGGCAGCAGAGTATTCCGAAGACTTTGTCTCCGCTGAGATTGGTGGCGATCTGGGTTATACCAGCGGCAATACCTTCCCTGAGGAATTTGAAGCAGCTCTGGCCAATCTGGAACAGGGCCAGGTTTCAGCGCCAGTGCAGACAGATACAGGCACTCACTTTATAAAATTGCTCGATCGTCAGCAGCGGAGTTTTGAGCTGGCCTCCGAGCGCGGCCGAATTGAGCGGGAACTGCTCAATGAAGCCGCCACAGATCTTCTGGTAGAAAAGCTCGAAATGCTCAAAGAACTAAGTTTTAACTCAGAGACCCTGGCAGAAGTTGCCACAGATCTTGGTCTCGAACTGCAGATCACCGAGCCATTCTCCCGTCAGGGTGGCGTTGGCATCGCAGCATACCCAGCGGTTATCAAAGCGGCATTTAGCAGCGAAGTCATGGAAGAGCAGTACGCCAGTGAAGTAATGGATCTGGGAGACGACCGCCATGTGGTTATTAAATTAAAAGAAGCCTTCCCTGCTCGCCAAAAAGAACTTGCTGAAGTGCGCAGTGCAGTGGTTGCAGCCCTTGAAGCCTCCACAGCTCGTCAGCGTATCGCCGAGCAGGGCGCAGCGCTGCTGGCCAAGGTCGAAGCGGGAGACTCCATAGAGAGCGTAGCCAAGGCCGCAGGGCTGGACTGGCAGGTGGCCAATGGCGTCAAGCGTATCTCAACTTCAGTCAACGCAGAGGTTCGGGACGATGTTTTCCAAATGCCAATCCCCACTGGGCAGGCAGAACACAGCGGCTTCTACACTGCCAATGGAGACTATGTGCTGGCATCCCTGACCAATGTTACCGTCGGCGATATCAGCGACCTGAGTGCAGCGGAGAGAATCAGCCTAGTAGCTGCAGTGCAGGACGCCACCGGCAGCCGTGATGTGCAGGCCTATCAGTCCAGCTTGATTGCTAATGCGGATGTGGTTCAGTAAATACGGCAGGAGTAGTTACGGCGATATGATAAAAAGGCAGGGTTACCTGCCTTTTTTATGTCCATCAGAAAGCCAGCGCTTTGTATAAGGAGTGCTTTAGATCCGCAAGGCATTAATGAATAGTGTTAACCGCTGACCAGGCTGCAGATACTCATGGCGGCTGATTTTATTCCAGCGTGTGATATCACGAATACTTAGATCAAACTTCTCAGCAATCAAATACAGCGAATCTCCGCGGCGCACGCGGTAGGACAGCCGACGGGTATTATCCGTGTTAATAATCGCCGCAGAATGCTTCACAACAAGCTTTTGCCCTATTTGCAGTACATCAGTGGATAGATTATTAGACTGCCTCAAACTGGCTGTAGAGGTCTTAAAGCGCAATGCAATGGTCGACAGAGAATCACCTCGCTGCACCGAATAAACCGACTTTTGGGTCGCCTCATCAGCACTGCTTAGCAGCGGGCCCTTGCCCGACTGAGGTATATACAGCACCTGTCCAATACGCAGGCGATCTGAACCCATATTATTGCGAACTTTTAACTGGGCCGTAGAAATCTTAAAGCGCTGGGCAATTTCCGACAATGTGTCGCCACTGGCAACTGAGTATTCAGTATAGGGCACCCAGCTTCTGGGGTCCGTGGTCGCCAATAGTTCACGCAATGGTTCCGCCGAGCCCAGAGGCAGCAAAATATTATAGGACCCCCGGGGTGGGGTAATAGAGCGCCGGTAAGCCGGGTTGAGTTTGGTAAAGTCTTCACCTTTAATATTGCTGATCTCAACAATCTTATTCAGGTCAATCTGGGATTTAATCTCGACCATTTCAAAATAGGCACTGTCCTTAATGGAAGGCAGCTCAATCTTGTACTCCTCGGGTTTCTCAATCAGCGCCGCCAGCGCTAATAGCTGGGGAACATAGTTTCTGGTCTCCCTAGGCAGCTTGATCGACCAAAAATCCACTGGCTTGCCGAGCTTGCGATTGCGCGCCATCGACTTGCGCACATTGCCCTCACCACTGTTATAAGCTGCCAGCGCCAGCAGCCAGTCATTATCAAAGCGGCGGTGCAGATATTTGAGGTACTTGATAGCCGCCTGAGTTGACAGCACCACATCCCGGCGCCCGTCATACCAGCGATCCCGGTGCAGGCCCAAAGAGCGTGCCGTCGAGGGAATAAACTGCCACAGACCCACAGCATGGCTATGGCTATAGGCCAGAGGATCATAAGTGCTCTCGACAATAGGCAGCAGCGCCAGCTCAAGGGGCAGGCCCGCCTTATCCAGCTCATCGGTGACATAAAAAATAAACGGCTCAGCCCGGCCAAATACCGTCTTCAAATAGTTGGGGTTGCGTTGATACCAGCTGATTTGCTTCGCCACAGTCTCGTGCATCTGCGCCGGGCTAAGGTTATAGCCCGAGCGAATATGCTGCCACAGATCATCAGGTACAGCAGCCACCGCAGGGATCTCCTCGACCGCAGGCGCAGCAGCCACAGGAACATCATTGATAGCTGGCTCCGCCATGCTATCCACAGTGGGCGCAGTCTCACAGCCGGCAAGCAGCAGACTGGCAACTAATAATGCGAGAGAAGAGCGAAACCAAAAGGAAGAGGCTTTTAAGGTAGGCAAAAATAATCAACTTATAGTTAAAATGACTTAATAGCGCGGGATTGTAGCGAGACAGATGCGATTAAACAATAAGTCCCAGTGGCCGGTGTATAGGACAGGCACACAGTTTATCTATTTACCCTCCAGCCAGCCCTTTTTAAGTAGCGGATAGCTGGCGTTTAACCCAGCCAGCGAACATAATAAACAGCATACAGAGAATCACACAGCAACCAGAGCCCATGCCGATAAAATTTATTCGTCAGCGCAGCAAAGCAGCATTTGATCGGCTCAGAGTAGCTGATCTGGATAGCTCTATTGCCAAGATAGAGGCCTGGGCAGGGCAGGACTTTGGTCGCTATCTGCTGCATCAGGAGCAGCAGCTATTGCAGCGCAAATACGCCCAGCTGCCAGGTTACAGACTTATGCACCTGGGACTGGCCACGGACGAGCAAACCTTGACCGGCTTTGATCAGTTGCACAGCTTTCATCTGGCCCCAGGACTGGCTGGCGCATCAGGCGCAGCGGCAATCAGTAACTATGCCGAAATACCATTGCCTTCCGAAGTGGTAGATGTAGCCATATTGCAACATGCTGTTGAGTACTCCGCCTCACCCAAAGCAGTGCTGGCCGAGATGTCGCGAGTGGTGGCGCCTGGTGGCCATATGCTGCTGTTTTTGTACAACCCCTATGGCCCAATGGGGCTGCTAAAATTCCCGATGCAGCTGGCAACAGGCCGCCCCCAGTATCGCTTTCACAATCTGCGCAAAGGACGAGTGGTAGACTGGTTATCGCTGCTTAACTTTCAGGTGCTGGAAATAGATCACGGCGCCTACAACTTGCCGCTGCAGCGGCCACAATGGCTGCAACAGGACAGCCGCTGGGATCAGTTGGGGCAAAAGATTCGCTTTCCCCTGGGGAATTTCTATATGATTCACGGGGTCAAGCGAGAAGCCCGGGGCATTGCCAGTCGCGCCCAACTGTGGCGGCCAGCAACCAGCAATGGTTACAGCGCCTCTCGCTCTGCCCTAAGCAGCAAAGGTAGTAACAAAAGTAGCAATAAAGTCAGCAACAAGCACAGCCAGCGATAACAGGAACAATATGAAGTTAGTCGAAATTTTTACCGACGGCGCCTGCCGTGGTAATCCAGGCCCGGGGGGCTGGGGTGTATTAATGCGCTACGGCACAGAAGAGCGAAGCTTCTGTGGCGGCGAGCTGGATACCACCAATAACCGCATGGAACTGACCGCCGTAATCGAAGGGCTGTCAGCACTGACCCAGCCCTGCCAGGTGGAACTGAGTTCAGACTCCACCTATGTGCTTAAAGGGATTCAGGAATGGATGCCCAACTGGAAAAAGCGCGGCTGGAAAACCGCGGCAAAAAAGCCGGTCAAAAATGTTGATTTATGGCAGAAACTCGATGCGGTTATCGGAGAACATAAGATAGACTGGCGCTGGGTCAAAGGGCACAGCGGCCACCGGGAAAATGAAATCGCCGACCAGTTAGCCAACCAGGGTATCGATGAGCTATAGCCAGTAAACGAGAGCGCAAAAAAGAGAGTCCGTAACAGAGAGCCTGCAAATGAGACAGATCGTACTAGATACAGAAACCACCGGACTGGAAACCTCCCAGGACCACCGGATTATTGAAATTGGCTGTGTAGAAATGGTCAATCGCAAACTCACAGGCCGTCACTACCACCAGTATATTAATCCCCAGCGCAAAGTGGACGAAGGAGCCATGGAAGTGCATGGCATCACCGACCAATTTCTCGAAGACAAACCATTGTTCGACGCCATAGCTCCGGAGTTCTTTGAATTTGTGACAGGCGCAGATCTGATTATCCACAATGCGCCCTTCGATCTGGGTTTTATCAACCATGAAACTGCCAAGCTGCCAGGCAATATTGCCGCCATTGAAACCGGCTGCAAAATCATCGACACATTGGCCCTGGCCAGACAGAAACACCCGGGCCAGAAAAACAACCTCGACGCCCTGTGCAAGCGCTACGGCGTCGACAACTCCCAGCGCGATCTTCACGGCGCACTGCTGGATGCCGAGATTCTAGCCGACGTCTACCTGCTAATGACCGGCGGCCAGGTCAACCTCAATATCAACGACCAGTCCGCCGCAGATTCCGGTGAGATCAATCAGGCCTCAAATATCCGCCGCCTGCCAGACAGCCGTCCGCCCCTGCGCGTGATCACCGCTAATGACCATGAAATTGCCCGCCACCAGGCCAAGCTCAAATCCATCGAAGCCGCCAGCGGCAACTGTATCTGGCAGGTTGAATAATTCTTGTCAGAGCCATTAGCTAAACAAGAGCAAGTGCCCCCCAGCAGTGCCAGCCAGTTTGAGCGATTAAAACAACAGCTCCCACAAACGGTTGCCAGCACCGACCTCTATCGCCTTAGTCGACAGCTGCAAGATATGCAGCGTCATACCAAAAACAAAAAAGATATTGGCCGCAGCTGGCAAAAATGGCAGGTCGCCAGAGATAAATCCCAACAGCTGGTCAACACCAGGCGGGAGAGCCTACCCAAGATTAGTTATCCAGATCTGCCCGTCAGTGCCAGATCAGAAGAGATCGTCGAACTCATCCAAAACAATCAGGTCGTCGTTATTGCCGGTGAAACCGGCTCGGGCAAAACCACCCAGCTGCCCAAGATCTGTCTGCAAGCGGGACGCGGCGTCAAAGGCATGATTGGCCACACCCAGCCCCGACGTATCGCCGCCCGCACCGTTGCCAACCGCATCGCCGAAGAGCTAAAAACGCCCCTGGGCGACACCGTAGGCTATCAGGTGCGCTTCTCCGACCAGAGCTCCGACAACACCAGAATCAAACTGATGACCGACGGTATCCTGCTGGCCGAGATTCAGCACGATCGCTTTCTCAGCAAATATGACACATTGATTATCGATGAAGCCCACGAGCGCAGTCTCAATATTGATTTTCTGCTCGGTTACCTCAAAAACTTGCTCGCTCAGCGCCAGGATCTAAAGCTGATTATTACCTCAGCCACCATCGACGTAGAAAAGTTCTCCCAGCATTTTAATGGCGCCCCAGTGGTCGAAGTGTCCGGCAGAACCTACCCGGTGGATATTATTTATGCCGGCGTAGACGATCTGGAAAGCGACCGCAACCAGATGATTATCGACTGCCTGCGAGATATCGAAGCCAACCAAAAAGCTGGCGACGTGCTGGTATTTTTAAGTGGCGAAAGGGAGATACGCGAGGCCAATCTCGCCATCAAACGAGCCCAGTTGCCCCACACAGAAATTGTGCCCCTGTATGCCAGACTCAGCCTCGGCGAGCAGAGCAAAATATTCTCCCCCCACAAAGGCCGTCGGGTAGTGCTGAGTACCAATGTGGCAGAAACCTCATTGACCGTGCCCGGGATAGGCTATGTGATCGACACTGGACGCGCGCGGCTGTCCCGCTATAGTTTTCGCACCAAGGTTCAGCGCCTGCCCATAGAACCCATATCCCAGGCCAGCGCCAACCAGCGAGCCGGACGCTGTGGTCGAGTGAGCAATGGCATTTGTTATCGACTCTACAGCGAAGAAGACTTTAACAATCGTCCCGCCTTTACCGACCCGGAAATAGTGCGCACCAATCTGGCTGCGGTCATACTGCAAATGCTGCACCTGCGCATAGGGGATATTCGCAGCTTCCCCTTTGTCGACCCCCCGGACAATCGCATGATCAGCGACGGCTTCAAGCTGCTCGAAGAGCTGCAGGCCGTCAATGGCATTGGCAAGCTTAGTCCTCTGGGCAAAAAGCTGGTGTCAGTGCCATTGGATCCAAGGTTTGCGCGCATGATTATGCAGGCCGCCCAGATCGGCTCATTGAGCGAAGTGATGATTATTACCTCAGGGCTGAGCATTCAGGATCCCCGGGAACGACCCGCTGACAAACAGCAGGCCGCAGATCAAGCCCATGCTCAGTGGCGCGACCCGGACTCAGACTTTATGTCCTTGTTAAATGTATGGCGCCATTTCGAAGCCAAGCGCCAGGAACTGTCTGGCACCCAGTACAGCAAATACTGCCGCGCCAACTATGTATCCTTTCTGCGCATGAAAGAATGGCGCGACCTCCATCACCAGGTGCACAGTGCCTGTCGAGGGCTCAAGTTTAAAGAGAATCAAAAACCCGCAGAATATGCCGCCATTCACCAGGCACTGCTATCAGGTCTGCTAGGGCAAGTGGGTATTCGCGAAGACAAATGGGAGTTTGCCGGCACCAGAAACCGCAAGTTCTTTATCTTCCCCGGCTCCGGTCTGAGCAAAAAGCCACCCAAATGGGTCATGGCCGGCTCATTGATGGAAACTGCCAAACAGTACGCCCTCAATGTTGCCAAAATAGACTCAGACTGGCTCGCGCCCCTGGCCGCCCATCTGGTGAAAAAAACCTACAGCGCACCGTTTTATCAAATGAAATCCGGGCAGGTGATTGCCAAAGAGCGCCAGACCTTATTTGGCCTCAGTATTGTCGAAGGCAAAAACACCGTCTACGGTAATATAGCGCCAGCGGAAGCGCGGCAGATATTTATTCAGCAGGCACTGGTGGAAGAGGGCTATCGGGGCAAAGGCAGCTTCTACCAGAAAAACCAGCGCATGGTTGAAGAGCTTCAGGCATTGGAAGATCGCTTTCGCCGCCGGGACCTATTAGCCGAACAAAAAGTCATTTACAGCTTCTATGACGAGCGTATCCCCGAGAATATTTACAACCTGCCGTCCTTTGAAAAGTGGCGCAAACAGGCAGAGCAGAGCAATGACAAGCTTTTGTATATAAACAAAGAATCACTGCTGTTGCGAGGGCTGTCCGCCGACGAAGAAGCTCAGTTCCCTCAGTCAGTGCAATGTGATGGCATGACCTTCGAGCTAAGCTACTGCTTCCAGCCCGGTCACAGGGAAGACGGCGTCAGCGCCATTATCCCATTGCCATTGCTGCACCAGCTGCCACGCTATTATTTTGACTGGCTGGTGCCCGGCATGCTCAGAGATAAATGCATCGCCCTGATTAAAAGCCTGCCCAAGCAGATCAGACGCCATTTCGTGCCAGTGCCAGACTTTGTTGACAAAGTACTGTTGCAGGTTAAAGCCCAGGACCGACCATTGACCGAGATCCTCGGTCAGCAACTTAAACGCCACACCGGCATCAGCATCGACGATCAGGACTGGAACAGCCGGTCACTGGACCCATGGTACCTGATGAACTTTATCCTCCAGGATGAGGCCGGCAAAACTATCGCCATGGCCCGCAGCCTCGACCAGCTGCAGCGCGACTTTAAACAGCAGATCAGCGACGGTTTGGAACAGGCCTCCGACAGCGGGATCGCCAGGCAGGACATTGTTGAATGGGACTTTGATGAACTGCCCGAAGAAATCGCCCTCCAGCGAGGCAAAATAACCATCAAAGCCTGGCCAGCCTTAAAAGACTGTGGCGACTCAGTGGCCATAGAAGTGATGGACAATCCATTGACCGCCGATAATATTAGCCGAGCAGGGCAGCTGCGGCTAGCACTGCTCAAAGGCCGCGAGCAGCAGCGATACCTGAGCAAAAATCTATTAAAGGGCAATGATCTGGCGCTCAAAGCCGCCGCCATTGGCAGCAGGCAGGATATTGTTGAGCCACTGATCAGTGCCAGTTTTCAGGAAGCTATATTTGCCGACAGCGGTCTGATGCGGAATCAGAGCAGCTTTGAACAATGCTATCAGGCCGGTATTGGCAATGTGGTCGGCATCGCCCAGCAGCATGCAGACAATATCGAATCAGTGCTGCCACAGCTGCACCAGAGTCACAAGCAACTGCGGGCACTAGGGCTGTCCGCCGTCTATGCTAAGCAGGATATCGCCAACCAGATAAGCTGGCTGTTCTCTCCCCAGACCCTGGGCACATTATCAATTGGCCACAGTAGCCAGTACCCTAGGCTGGTGCGGGGCATTGGCATCCGCATTGAAAAACTCGCCTCCCAGGTCAATAAAGACCGCCAGCATATCGCCGATATAGAAGCCCTGATACAGCCGATCAAGGATATCCAGAATCAGCCACTGTCCCAAGAGTTGACCGATGAGCTCAATGATTTTTTGTGGCTGATACAGGAATACCGCATATCATTGTTTGCCCAGCAGCTAAAAACCAGAGTGCCAGTATCCGCCAAGCGGCTGGACAAAAAATGGGCAGAGATCAGTGATCAATTACGCCGATTTCTGGTTAAAAGCCATTAGTAGTAAAAATCCAACGACGAGAAAAACATCATAAGATGAAACTTCCTCCCCTTGAGCAAGTCAGAAAAGCATCCTGAAACCAAACTGGCCAGGAAAAAGGAAGAAACTACATTCTCAAGGAGAACATCAAATGTCCAAGCAAACAATCAAACCATTATCAGCCGCTGTAGGAATCGCCTTTGCGGCCACCATGGCACTGTCCCCAGCAACTTCAGCAGCAGGAAACCCCTTTCAGGCAGATCAACTTTCATCAGGCTATGATCTGGCCGGCAACCGTGCTGAAGGCAAGTGCGGTGAAGGCAAGTGTGGCGGCGAAAAGGCCGAGGGTGAAGGCAAGTGCGGTGAAGGCAAGTGTGGCGGCGAAAAGGCCGAGGGTGAAGGCAAGTGTGGAGAAGGCAAGTGTGGAGAAGGCAAGTGTGGAGAAGGAAAGCCCAGTGGTGAAAAAGCCGAAGGTGAAGGCAAGTGCGGCGAAGGTAAATGCGGCGGCGCCTAAGGCAGTAACTAGCAGTTGCTAAATAATATGACCAGCAAATACCCAGTTAATGGTGCAGGTCTGGGATTAAGGCGGGCTCTTTTGGGCCCGCTTTCTTCGTTGTCCAGCGAGCATATCCAGTTTATGGAAGTGGCGCCGGAAAACTGGATTAATGTAGGTGGCCGCTACGGCAAAGCCTTTCGCGAATATACCGAAAAATTCCCCTTTGTCCTCCATGGCCTGTCCCTGTCCATCGGCTCACCAGCGCCATTAGACTGGAACCTGCTAAAGCAGATAAAACAATTTATGGCGGAGCACTCGATTTGCTTTTACACCGAGCATCTCAGTTACTGCAGCGACCATGGCCATCTTTACGACCTGATGCCCATTCCTTTTACCCCCGAAGCCGTCGACTATGTGGCCGACCGCATCCGCCAAATTCAGGACTTTCTGGGCCAGCGCATCGCCATGGAAAATGTCTCCTACTACGCCGCACCACAGCAAGAGATGACCGAGATAGAATTTACCAACGCAGTACTGGAAAAAGCCGACTGCAGCCTGCTGCTTGACGTCAACAATATCCATGTCAACAGCATCAACCACGACTACGATGCCGAACAGTTTCTCGCCGCACTACCCGGCCACAGAGTGGTCTATGGCCATATTGCCGGTCATTACAACGAAGCGGACGACCTGCGCGTGGACACCCATGGAGCCGACGTTATAGAGCCAGTCTGGGACCTGCTGCAGTCCGCCTATCAGCAGTTTGGTGTGTTTCCCACATTGCTCGAGCGGGACTTTAATATTCCCCCGGTGGATCAGCTGATGCTCGAAGTCGACCGCATCAAAGCCCTACAGGCAGCGGAGCAGACCTATGCCTGAACGCCGCCCCTCCTTTCAGCAGACCCAGGCAGATTTTGCCGCCCATATTCGTCACCCGCAGCAGCATCCGGCCCCGGCGCATATCGAAGACCGGCGTCTGGAGATCTACCGCAACCTGTTTTATAACAATATTGAATCCTTTTTGGCCTCGGGTTTTCCCATCCTTAAATCCCTAATCAATAAAGATAACTGGGCCGCCATGGTGCGCGACTTTATGCATAGGCACCAGAGCCACAGTCCCTATTTCCTCCAGATTGGCGAAGAGTTCCTGGCCTACCTGCAAAATGAATATCAGCCCGGGCTCAATGATCCTGGGTTTATGCTTGAACTGGCCCATTATGAATGGGTCGAACTGGCCCTGGATGTCTCCAGTGCAGAAATCCCCACCAATATCCAGCAACAGGGCAATGTGCTGGATGATCATCCCATGCCATCTCCCACCGCCTGGCGGTTTATTTATCAGTACCCAGTGCATCTTATAGGCCCTGAGTTTCAGCCCGCAGAGCCAGGCCCTGAAGCGACTGCATTAATTATCTATCG
>Ga0209199_1000481_pt1 | contig 57217 bp, 52 predicted proteins | sample COGITO_mtgs_1105_7_FD_184805 | JGI IMG/M metagenome (GOLD analysis project Ga0209199, IMG submission 184805) | Pelagic marine microbial communities from North Sea - COGITO_mtgs_110523 (SPAdes) (version 2) | ecosystem: Environmental > Aquatic > Marine > Epipelagic ... | reverse complement strand
CGCAAATGTAAAAGCTGAAATAACTCAAATATCCGCACCTTATGAAACAGTGTATGCTGATGTAGCAAGAAGTGGATCAGGAACAATATCTTTTGCTTTCACAGGAAGTGTAGCAAGCGATGTTTACGCTGCTCTACTTGTATATGTATAAACTAATTAATCCAATATAATAAATGGCTTTAAGATTTCTTAATAGCGGGTATTTCGCAGGCAAGGTAGGTATTGGAACGGATAATCCTGATCAAAAATTACAGGTTGAGTTTGCTAATAGTGATACATCATTTTCTGGTGGTAGTGGTGGAGATTGGGGTAGTGAAGGTATAAGAATAGAAAATACACTCAACACTGTTGATACTATGGCAATCCTGCATTTTAGGAATAATGATGCGGATGTTCATATAGCCAGCATAAGACAAGGAAGTAATGATTCAGATTTAGGTTTTTTCTTTGAAGGTGCTGAAAAAGTAAGGTTTACTAACAACGGCAACGTCGGGATTGGAACGGATAATCCTGATTCTAAGTTAGAGCTTTATGAAGAATCAACAACTGCTCCTACTTTAGTTACTTTACACACTTATAGTGCCGATACTACTCCAAACGGTACACAGGGTTCTTTTATAGATTTTAAGAAAACAGATGACAATGCTTCTTTTACACCGCAAGCAAGGATCGGAATGTTAATTAAAGATTCAAATGGAGATCAAGGTATTATTTCGGAAGGTTGTGGTAATTTAGTTTTTCATACATCAAGAGGTACAGATGCGGCAGGTGCAGGAGAGGATGTAGAAAGAATGAGAATTACGGACATTGGTAATGTTGGAATTGGAACAACTACACCAGCCTCTAAGTTAGAATTAAGAAGGGAAGATAGCGGAGACTTGCTTACTTTTGATAGACTTGGAGTAGATACAGGAACTATAAAAGTAACAAGTACATATTTAGCTATAAATACTGCGGATGGATTATCAACTATATTTAATGATGGACTATTAGATGTTGACTTTGTAGTAAAGACAGATAACACGGATAGGGTGTTATTTGTAGAAGGTAGCTCAGGAAATGTCGGTATCGGGACTGATACTCCTGGTGTATTATTACACGTACAAGGAATTTCACAAACAGAAGTGCCTGCAATTAGAGTTGGGGGGTATGGTAATTCAAGTTCTACTTTGGAACTCGCTGAAACTTTGTCATCAGGCGATATGAATTATGGGTTTTCTTTTGAACAAACAGGAAACGGTACAAATCAATTATTAATAAAAAGACACAACAATAGCGTAACTGGAGCGCCTGTAATTACGTTAAATAGAAATGATAATAACGTTTCTATGTCAGGTGGTTTGTCATTAGCTTTAAAAGCTACATCATCTTCTACACTTAGTACTGATGGTGGTACAACTCTTACAACAAAAAACTATGTAGACGCACTTACACCAGGAGCTGGAGTTTTCTTACCACTAGCTGGTGGGACAATGGATGCAAGCGCTAATATAAATATGAATTCAGGTTCGCTTTCTAGTGTTGATTATATAGACTTTGGTATAGGTCAATTGAACGGGGTAAGCACCAGTAATCTTATTTTAAAATCACTGGGTAATATAACTTATAATGTAGATAGTAATAATAACGGTAATAGCTCACATATATTTCAAGAGTCAGGAAGCGAGTTGATGCGTATTAGATATGACGGCAACGTCGGAATCGGAACGACTAGTCCTGGGGTAAAACTGGATGTTAGTGGTCAGATTAGAAGTAATGATTCGTTTTTATTGCAAAGTGGTACAACGGCTATTGGTTCAATAAGAAACCAAGGAGGCGCTCTAGATATAAGAGGAGATTCTACAAGAGATGTAAGTTTAGGCTCAGTAACAAGCCCTCAAGCACTATTTGTTGAAGGAACTAACGGCAACGTCGGGATTGGAACGACTAATCCTTCGGCTAAACTACATATTGACGGTGATCTTATTATTACAGATACACCACAAGGGCAAGGAGACTTCTTAACAGTAAACCCTGTTTCTGGTAAAGTAACATCAGTTTCTTCAAGAGATGTGTCTTTTGGAGAGGCGTATATAAGTAATTATAGATCAAGAGTACTTGACTACGGAGGAACATATTTTCCAACTGGAGCCGCTGGTAATGTAGCTAAACATAAATCTAATAATTTATTCAACTTGATGTCTATGATGCTACTTCCTGGTGGTGTTTTTTCAGGTAAAGTTACAGCGGCAAAACCAAAGACTGGAGTTGATTTTACTTGGACACGTACTACGGTAGCTAACTATACAAATGAAGAAGGTGTTATAACAGAAGCACCAATAGCAACACCGAGAATAGATTATGCTAATAATTCAAATGGTGAGATATTAATTGAACCAACAAGAACAAACTTAGTGCCTAACAGTGGTCCAGGAGATTATGGTAATAGTCCAGGAAGCTCAACAACAGTACCAGGTCCAAACGGAGTTTATAATTCGGCTATTGTACCAGTGCCTAATGCTAATGCTGACAGGTATCAATATTCTATTGCAGCAAATACGCATAGTAATGGAGATGTATTTACTTATTCCTGGTATAGAAGAAGAGTATCAACCCCATTTGATGCTGGATACACAGGTGATTTAAACATAAGTGGGCTTGTCAATTGTACGCTTACTGGAGCTACAACTCAAATAGAAAGTAATATAAGTGGATTTGATAGATTCGCTTGTCAGATAACTATAACGTTAGGAAATACTCAAGCTATAGTTAGAGGTTATTTTGGACAACTTATAGGGATAGGAAATTCTTCTGTAGCTTATTTTGGACAGCAGTTAGAATTAGGAAATTTTGCAACTACTCTAATAAATACAACAGGAAGCGCTGTAACAAGGGATAATGACTATATGGTTGTAAATAACCTTTCCGATACAATATTTGAAGGAATGGTTGGTCAAGGTGGTATGTATATGGACTTTGATTACAAGAGAGAGGGTGACTCAGACGGTCTTAGATTTTACGATGAAAACAATGTAACACCAAGAGTTTATATTTACCAAGGAGTGACAGGTCTTTCAGATAGTTGGAGTGCTGGAGCTTTTACTTTGAATCAAACAAGTGGTAATAAAATAGGGTATATGTTTACATCCACCACATCCGCTGTATATTGTGCAAATGGTGCTAATGTAGTTACAAGTTCACCAACAGCAGCACAAGCTTTAGATACGCCTTTAGACACATTGTATATAGACGGTAATCAAAATTTAGTAAGGATTAGGGAGTTAAGTATGTTTACACAAATGACAAGCGCACAGCTGGTAACACTAACAACTTTATAATAAAATGGCAGGATATAATAATAGCATAACAGATATAAATAGTAAGGTAGGTATAGGAACTGGTCAAACAGAGCCTGCATCTAAACTTGAAATAAATGGAGTAACATTATCAAGGGGAGGTACTTTTTCTACCCCTAATGATACGAGAACAGATGTTGGACTTGTAATAGCGGAAAATGATTTTATTTATACATTAGATGGAAGTAATGGTGATTATTTAAGAAAGTTAATTGGTAAGACAAGTGATATTATTACAATTGGTGAAGCAGGAACATCTCTTATAGATGGTATAAACTTAACGCCTGGAACCACGGGAGGTTATGTTCAAATATTTAACAATGCATCTGTCGCTGCTAAATTTGTAAATGAAAATCTTAGTTTAGGAATGACTGATCCTCAGCAAAAACTTCATATTGTTGATACAGACGGGGCTAATATAATATTAAATTCAAATACTGGAGCAGAAAACAACGGTATTTGGATGACAGAAGGAGGTATTGCAACTCCATATGCAAATGGTGCTTATGTGCATTACGACAGCACAAACAACGCTTTTAAAATAAACACAGGCACAAGCACATTAACTACAAAATTTACAATAGAACGAGACAGTGGCAATGTCGGAATTGGGACGGTAGATCCTGACGCTACATTGGAAGTATATAATATTTCATCTACAAGTGACGGTGATGGAAGCGCTACAGAAACATTGAGTGGGCAAGATAGTATACTACTACAAGCACCTACTGGTGAGGATGAAGAAACAAACGGTTCTATAACCTGGAGAAACGGCGATAGAAGGAGAGCTATGATAACTTCTGTTAGCGAAAATGTTGACGGGGATTATAAAGGTATATCCTTTTACACACAAGGAACTGACGGATCAGGTGATCTTTTTGAATCAATGCGTATTGCACATTCAGGTAACATAGGTATTGGAACAAGAACTCCTACCTCTTTATTAGAAGTTAGTCAAAATTTGTCAGCGGCTTCCACTATAGATTATCCGTACACCATTTCATCAAGAGACGATGCAAACTCAATTGATCAAGTAGGTGGCGAAGGTGTTGGTATTAAATTTAGAATAGCAGGAAATGATGCTACAACACCAGGTAATAGTATAGTAGGAGCGAGTATTGCTGCTATTAGAGAAAGCGCTTCTGATACAGATTCAAGTACAGGTTTAGGGTTTTTTGTTACACAAAATGATGAAGTATTAGATGAGGCTTTAAGAATTGATCACGATAAAAATGCAAATTTTTTAAGTAATGTAGACATTGCAGATTCTTTAGATGTTACAAACTCTATTGATTTAGGAACACAGGTTTGGAAGACATACACAAACACAGCAGCAAAACTTAATGTAGAAGTAGCTGGTGGTAATGCTATAAATATTTTCAACACACAAGAAAATGCTGCATTTTTAAACTTTATTGATTCACAAAGTGATGGCTCACAATATGCTAATTTAAATTTTAACTCCAGTGGAACTAACGCTCTTATTATTAATAATATGGGTTATGATACCACTATTAGTAATGCAGGTGTATGGACTTTCCCAAACAATGTTAACGCCACAACATTCATTGGTAATTTACAGGGTGGTCATACCAGCGGAACGATAAGCAGTGGGGTTACAGCTATAACACAACCTAATGCTACAGATAACACAACAATAGCAACAACTGCTTATGTAGTAAATAAAATAGCTGAACTACCAGCAGGATTACAATTTTTAGGTACGTGGAACGCAGATACCAATACACCAACTTTAGCAACTGGTGGTGGTGAAAGATCTGAAGGTACAGCTACTACAGTTACAGCTAATAAATTAATAGATTCAGCTGCTACATTTACAACAGCACCCGCTGTGGTAGTAGGTGATAGAGTAAGGGTTGTAACACCAAACGGACCTGAGTTTGCTCTTGTAACAGTTGTTGATTCTGCTACACAATTAACTTTAGCATCAGATATAGTAACAGCTATAGGTGAAACTTACATATTAGAGGTTGCACCTTTTTTACCAGAAGGTAGTTATTATATAGTTAGTAACGATGGTGCTACCGATCTAAACGGAATAACTGATTGGAAAGTTGGTGATTGGGCTGTAGCTTCAAGTACGAATGTGTGGCAAAAAATAGATAACTCTTCCGTATTAGATGGTCAAGGAACAGGTCAGACTATACCTTTATGGTCTGGATCTGGAAATTCTAATACTTTAACTAATAGCAATATTACGCAGACAAGTAGTACTAATGTAAAAATTGCTTCAAGTGTTCACATAACTGATAGCACACAATATACATCAGGACAAGCTTCTATTGAAGTTGTAAAGTTACAAAGAATAAATACAGGTGGAGATATAAAAGCATCTACAGAAGGTCACGTATCTATGTGGGCTACTGATAGTAACAATGATACAGAGTGGGCAAGAATGTCTTGGGTAAATGACAATGATAATGATGGAGGTCTTGAATCAGAGGGCGCTCTTTGTTTTTGGACAAGTCAAGAAGGCACTTTGAATAGAGCAATGTATATTGATCATAATCAAAACGTAGGTATCGGTACGACTAGTCCTACTCATCTTTTAAATTTATCAGAAAGTGATTCTAATAGTGTTCAATTAGTAATAGATAATACTAATACTACAGACGCTGGTACAGAAACTTCAGAGATAAGGTTTAGACATTACAGAAGTTATGTTGCTGGTCAAAACGATGCAGGAGAAATTATAGTTGGAAAAGAACAAGCGTGGGATGCAGCAGGAGACAGAAACTCCTATATGGCTTTTGGTACTAGAAAAGGTTCAGATGCAGTTGTTGAAAAAATGCGTATTACAAGTGGAGGCAAAGTAGGTATTGGAACGGATAATCCTGACTCTGAGTTGGATATAAGATCTGATTCATCAACAGAGCCAGTTGTTCTAAAATTAGGTAATGCAGTAGCTTCAGGCGATAATGATGTTATAATATCTCAATTATCTACTTTTATAGATAATAGCAATACAGCTGCTAATGAACTTGGTAGAATACAGGTGCAAAACGGAGCAGGTAGTCACGATGATGGAATAATGTCATTTTGGACAAGAGATGGTATTAATAATGTAGATGCTGCCCGAAGAATGACAATTGACGGTTTAGGTCAAGTTGGTATTGGTATTGATTCCCCATTAAATACACTTTCTATAGAGTCAACAAATGGAACCTTGCCTTTAATAAAAATAAGAAATAAAACAAATGGTGGTGGCGCTGCTATTGAGTTTAATGATAATGGAACATCTGCTACAACTCAAAATGGAACTTTAACTTACTACCACGCAGATGGTTCTTCTCAAGGAGGAGGGGCTTCTTTTTGGCTTGAAGCTCAACCTGACACTGTTTTAGTTGTTGGTAATGGAACAAACACAGGTAGAGTAATAGTAGGCGGAAATAGTACAGCTGAGGTTGGATATGGATTTTATGATGATGTTAATACAGGTATGTTTAAACCTGCAAATCATCAATTAGGTTTTGCAACTAATGGCACAAACAGATTAACTATATCAACAATTATTCAGGCTAACTCTCCTATAAAAACAATATTAGGTACAGCTGCAATACCTGCTTTACAAATAGGCGATAGTGATTCTGGATTTTATGATTCAGGAGCTAATCTAATAAGCGTATCTTTGGGAGGTGTTCAAAGTGCTACGTTCCACGATGGAGGAAGGTTCCAAGCAGTTAGTAGTGTTCAAGCTGGTGATGATACAAATACAGCTGGAGCAAGTAGAGCTGGTGCAATAAGATATAGAACAGGTACAGAGTATGTAGAGGTTACAGGGACAGAACTTGTGGTAAATGGGGATTTTGCAACTACCGCTACTTGGACTACAAGTGGAACAGTTGCAATATCTGGAGGAACTGCAAACTGGACAAACGCAGTCAATGGAGCTGGTTTTTTCCAAGCTATTACATTTACGGCTAATGCTTATTATAAATGTGAGGTTACTGTATCAAATTATTCAACTGGTACTTTTAGATTTAGATACCCTGGAATTTCATCTCCAAGAGTTTCAGCTAACGGAACTTATAGCTTTATTATTGAAGCAGATCAGTCACAAAACGCAACACTTTTCTTGCAAGGAGAAGTAGGCTCTGATACTAATGTTAATTTTTCAATAGACAACGTATCAGTAATGGAGGTAACAGAAGAAGACGCAAGCTACGCAGATATGTGTATGCAAACAGGAGCATCAACATACGAATGGGTTAACATAGTAAAAAATACATATTAAATGGGATTAGGAAAAACATATTCAGCAGATTATTTAGCAGACAGTAATAATAATACTGGAGCTTCAGGTCAAGTATTAATATCAACAGCAACTGGTATAAACTGGAGTGACGGAACCGATATAATTGGTGGACCTTACTTACCGCTTTCAGGGGGTACATTAACTGGAACTTTGGTAGGTACAATAGGTAATTTTGCTGGTTTAGGATATTTTGGTGAAATGGTTACCATTGATATTACAGATATTAGTACAGGGGAAAACAGAGGTTTAAAATTATTAAACTCAAGCGGAACTGATCAAGTATGGAATATTACCGCTGGACAGACTGGGGTTGATAATGATAAGTTTACTATAAGAGATTCTACAAATAATGTAGACGCTTTAACTATTGCTGTTAATGGTGGTACAGCCACTTTTGCAGGAAATGGAACTTTTGCAGGTGCAGTAAATGCGTCATATTTCAGAACAGCAGCAGCTAATACAAATTATAATTTACTAACAAGAGACAATACAGGTAATGCTTTATTTGTGCAGAGCGCCCAATCAAATGCAAATCAACCAATAGCTAATTTTAGATATGGAGATGCCGCTGTAAATGCAGGTACTCCAGTGTTGCAGGTTTCAAAAGATAATTCGCATTTTGTTAATTGTAATTTAGGAGTAGGGAATGCAAGCCCCACAGACGCAAGGCTTAAAGTTTTAGGTAATGTTATATTAGATAGTCATAGTGCATCTGATCCAGATTCAACATCAAGAACAGCATACCCAGCGGGACAAATGCTTACACATTATGACGAAGCTAACGGTGTTAGTATTATTGGTGGTCAAGGTGGATTTACAGGAACAGGACTAACTATAGGTGAAGAAACTGGTAGATCAAGTGCTTTTAAATTTATAAGAGGTGTATCAGATACTAATGGTGGAAGTAATGCAGCTGAAGAATTTTGGGTAAACGGAATTGGTGGTAGTTATTTTGCTGGAGATATGGGTATTGGTGTGTCCCCAGGTGCAAGAAAATTAGATATTTCTGGTGTTACCAGATCTTCTGGTTTTATGAATACAGACAATTATGCAGAAAAAATACTACCTACAATAAGTTTTACAAATACTGTAGCTAATGAAAATTATGATATACAATTTGGTAATATTTCCTTTTGGGGATATATAGAGGTTGAAATAACAGGTACTTACTCAAATCAGAATACTTCAGGTAAATTAACTAAAATATATGCCGTTGGTGTAAATCCAGCAACATCTTCAGCAGCAGGTATAATATACACTAATGAAACCAGAGTTTCAGATTCTTTAGGGTTTATAAAAGATAATATTGCTTTAGGAGATTTTAGTTTTGATGGCACTGATGATACTGGAACTTTTGCAATAAGAATATCTCACATAGTTTCTACTGGTAATAATTATACTGTAAAAGTAAGAGTTTTTACTCACGGTTCAAACGGTTCTAATGGCGCAGCTGGTATAGTGACTAACTTAGCAATGAGCGCTAAGTACACAGCAACAGCGTTGTCAAGACAATATGTGTATTATAATGATACAGTTGGTTTTGGAACAAGTACACCTGATTCTGCAGCAGGTTCAGTTCACATTAATAAATCAGGTACATCAGGCAATCAAACTATAGTTGCCACATTAGGGTCTACAAGTTTACGACCAATTTTGCAATTCTCAGAAGGCACAGGTGGAGGAATTGCTGCAGGTATGTCTATTGAATATAACGGAGTAGGGACAGGGACTCTTAACTATATGGCAATAAATAGTGTTTCAGGAGCTGCTCGAATGATACTAACATCAGGAGGCGCATTGCAACTTAACAGTTATACAATGACTCAGCAAACTGGCACATCTGCTTATCTTTTAGGTGTAGATGCTTCAGGTAATGTAGTTCAGTCAACAAATATACCGTCTGGAACGGGAGGTAGCGCAGGACCTTACTTGCCACTTGGTGGAGGAACAATAACTGGCTCGTTAAGTATAGTAGGAGATATAAGAGGTAATAATCCGCTTATCTTAAATGTAGGTGAATCTTATTCTTATGCTACAGGGCAGACAGGGGAAATCCTTTATGTAAACTCTGAAAATGGAATGGAAATAAATTCATCTCCTGATAACTGGGCAAGTGGATGGGCAGGTAAAAATTACGCATATATTAATAGAGCAGACGCTTCATCATCATTACCAGGTGCATTAACTGTAAATGGGAATTTTACGGTTAATAGCAATCTTGCTAAATTATCTGGATCTTCTCCATTTTTTGATATAGTCAATAGTGCTGAAACGGATGCAGGTATTATATTTCAAGATCTACAAGACTCAAACCAACGTCAAACAATAGCATTTAACTCAAGTGATAATGCTTTAAAATTTATGAGGAACAACGCAAACACTGAAAGTATGCGTATTAAGTCAGATGGTAATGTTGGAATTAATGATACTAACCCAGCAACAAAACTATCAGTAGGCGGAACTACTTTAATAAGAACTAGCACTGGTGTTTCAGATTTATATTTAGGAAATAATTCAACTGCAAAATATATAAGATTCCATACGAATAACACAAATACTTATTTTGATATGAATTGTGGTGTTGTTTATTGGAGACAAGGTAGTGGAACTAGATTCCAAAACAATATGACTACAGGTACATTTACAGCTTCTGGAGATATTATTGCTTATGGATCACCTTCAGATATTAGATTAAAAGAAAATATAAAACCAATTGAGTCAGCTTTAGATAAAGCAATGAAACTTCAAGGTGTTACTTTTGATTGGAAAAAATCTGATAGTATATTAGATATAAAAGAGGATATAGGATTTATAGCGCAAGATGTACAAAAAGTTGTACCAGAGCTTGTAAGAGAAAACTCAGACGGTATGTTGTCAATGAGACACCAAGGTATAACACCAATATTACTTGAAGCTATAAAAGAATTAAAAGCAGAAATAGAAGATCTTAAAAAAAAGATTAAATAATGGCTGTACCAACATCAGGAATACTTTATTTAGAAAAACTAGCAAGGGAAGCTTATTATGGTGATTACAATGGTAGTCAAAACGTAGGAGCTGTGTCTTTATTTGATATAGTAAATGGTGGTCAAGCTAAAGGATCAACATTAAATTATCCTACAATAAATAGAGATTGCTTACCAAATCCTACAGGCAGTTTAACAAATGACGCTACTGAACCTTGCTCACAAGGGTTAGATGTATGTTTTATTATTGATTATACAGGAAGTATGGGAAGTGTAATTGAAACAGTAAAAGATGGTTTAGCTGATGTAATAGCACATATAAACACAGAGTCAAGTAGTAACTACAGATTATCAATGATTACTGTAGATGAAGAAAATTCTTCTACACCAAATTACTCATCTTGTACTCAATACACTGGTTTACCAACAGCTCAAAAATATAATAACGAAGGTAGTACAGGGAAGTATCAGATAATAACTGCTTGGGAAATGTTTCCTACATCTAGTACAAACAACGGAACCTCATTTACAACAGCAGTAGATAATTTAAATGGGGGCGTATCAGGAAGTTCTTGTATTCAATTAGGGAATGGTCAGGGTACACCAGAGCCAATGGACATAGGTCTTGGATTGGTTATTAATTCTACAAATTTTGTAAATGATTTTAGATCAACTGCAGCTAAATATGTTATTATGATTACTGATGCTCCTCCAGGTGGAGGGGATGATGCTTTTACGCAAGCAGATTATGATGCATTACAGGTTTTAGCAGCCACCTCTATATTTAGGGGTATTAAAGTATTTGTATTAGGATTAGGTGTTAATTCTAATATTACAGTAAGCGGAACAGTAAGATACCCTTGGAGAGAGTTAGCAGTTCAAACAGGCGGAACTTGGAATACAACATATGATACAACGGATGTAGAAGCTGATATAACTGTTGCGTGTGATGACAATGGCGCTTTTACTCCCTACAAGTTTTCAGCCTGGTATGGGTACGATAAAGATTGTACGTCAGGAATTAAATCTTTTAGTTCGTCTACTGTTCAAACAAGTGAGTCGAATGCGTGTTCTTCTACAATTAATCAAACGTATTATCATAATGGATCTTCACCTGGACCAGGGGTTGGTGATACTTGTTATATAAATCAAACTCAAACAACAGTGTTAGCGGCTGGTTATTATTTAACATCTTCTAACGGTGGAATTAGAATAACAGGGACTGCGGGTGCTGTTGCTTCTTCATTTACTTGCACAACACTTACCGCAAGACTTACAACTCAATTAGCTTATCCTAAACCAGCTTTTGCTTGTGGTCAAACAATGAATGCTACAAGGTATTTTACAGGGTTTAGCGTTGGTGACAATGTCTACACAAATTCTTCTGGTACTACGCCATTAACTAATGGTAATTATGCTTGGGATAATTTACTTAACGGCTTTAAGTTTACAGTTGCAAACAATACAGGTGAAATAACATCAACGTCAATATGTTAATATGAAAATAAAAGAAGAATTAATAAAAGAATATAACGGTGAAACTTTCGTTGTTACTAAAATAGATGGTGTTTCTAAAATGACATTTGCTAATGGTGATTGGATAGAAAACAAAGAGTATTATGGAAGAATTTTTTTAGGAGATTGTTTAGATTGTAAAAAAATAAATAAATTATATGAAAATGCTGTTTTTGATAAAATATTAATAATGGGGTTAGGTATGGGTTTATTGCCTAATTATGCAAAGCATATAAAAAACTGTAGTGTTGTAGATGTTATAGAACAAAATAAAGAACTTATTGATTATGTAGACTATTTAGACAATTCTATAAATATAATAGAAGCGGATGCATATAACTATATTCCTTCAAAAAAATATAATTTAATAATATTTGATTTATCGTGGAATGAAAAAGACGTAACTTTAAAAATTCAAAAAAGTTTAAAAAAACTTTACAAGGAATATTTGGAAGATAATGGAAAAATTATTTTTCCCTTAATAAATAAATAAAAATAAACACTAACTTTACAAAAAAAAATTATGGCAATTATTTACAATTGGGATTGCAAAACAGTGGATTGTTATCCTGAACAAAATAACGAAACCGATGTGGTATATAATGTACACTGGAGGGTAACAGGAACTTCTGACCAACCAGGTTCTGAAGGGCAAGTTTATAGTGGGACCTGTATTGGCACACAATCATTAGACACAAGCCAAATTACAAACTTTATACCATTTGATCAATTAACAAATGATGAGGTAATTACTTGGACTCAGGCAGCGATGGGTGAAGAGCAAGTTATTTCTATTGAAGAAAGTATTGAATCTCAAATTAATTCTTTAATTACGCCTACCAGTATTACACTAATTATTGGAGAACCTTTGCCGCCAGCAGTTCCACCAGTTGAACAAGAGGAAGAAGTACAGGAAGATGCTACTGAAGACTAAATAATAATTTGTATATTTGTTAATTATTAATAACTAATTAAATTAAATAAAATGTCAAAAAACTTAACAAAAGAAGAGTTAGAAAACTTACAAGCTCTTAATCAAGAATTTACTCAAGTAAAATTAAAATTAGCTGATTCAGTTTATCAACAAGTTTTATATACGAAAGACTTGGATACAATAAGAGGAAAGTTTTCATTTGTTGAAAAAGAGTTGTCAGAGAAGTATGGTTCTAATTCTGTTATTGATTTAGCAACTGGAGAAGTAAAAGAAAATCAACCAGCTGAAACAGCAGAGGTTATAGAATAAAAAAACATGGCAAAAATTAGCAACACATCAGCGTACCCAAATATTACAGTTATTGACTCAGACGATTATTTAATTCTTACTGATGCAGAAAATAATCTAATGACTAAGTCTTGTAAAATTTCAACGCTTTCTAATTTTATAATAGATGGTGGTGTTGTAAAATTAATTGCGCCAGATAATAGTGTTTGGAGACTTTTAGTTAGTAATACAGGAGTTCTTTCAACTGAGGCTGTTTAGCCAAATTAAAAATGGACATAAGAAAAATTTCAATTGGAGCAGACTATAAGTCTGGTGCTATGCATTACATAGTAGGCCAGGATGTTTTAGGCGGCAGTTATGGAATACATCTTATACAGTATGACGCTTTATCAGATTCATATAAGATATGGATTATGAAGCAAGATGAAGTTTTGCTTTGGAAAGAATTTAAGTGTACAATGCCTATATCTTTAGAATATAACATAAATTTTTAATGAAATCTCCTTACTCGTTTATTGTTAAACCTTATAACAATAGAAGGTATGACAACATCAAAAACTACGGTGATGTAGAGTTTATCACAAGCACTTCGGAAGAAGATCACAAAGCCTCTAATCGCTTTGCTACTGTAGTCTCTACTCCTATAAATTATAAAGGTCCTATAAAAGAGGGCGATATACTTTTAGTGCATCATAACGTGTTTAAATTTTATAATGACATGTATGGTCGTAGAAAAAGTGGTAAAAGTTTTTTTAAAGACAATTTGTTTTTTGTAGATCCAGATCAGTTTTATCTTTATAAAAGTAAAGAAGAATCTAATTGGATGGGCTATAGTAAATATTGTTTTATAAAACCATTGAAAGCAAAAAAATCTTATCTTGATAAAAATTCTAAAAATGAGCCATTAAGAGGTATTGTAAAATACATTAATGATGAGTTAATTGAAAAGGGAGTTAAAGTAGGTGATGAGGTTTTATATGAGCCTAACTCTGAATACGAGTTTGTAGTAGATGATGAAAAATTATATAGGATGTTTACAAGAAATATAACAGTGGTGTTATGATAAAATTTTATCAAAACGTAATTTCTAAACCTGATTTTTATGTAGAAGAAATATTAAAAAAAGGGTTTTATGATTTGCCAGATGGAGAAAATTTATTTAAAAATGTTTGTCAAAAACATGAAGATGAATTTTATGAATTTCTTTTGAATAACGTACCTAATTATAAAGTTGTTTTAAATTTTGTTCGTCAATCACCATTAGGTCAAAAAGAACCTAACTACATTCATACAGATGATATGATGGGTGATTTAACTGCTGTTTTGTATTTGAATAAAAAACATCCTGATGGATATGGAACAACATTATATGATGATGATGATAATAAGATATTAGTATCCAAAGCGAAATACAATTCTGTTTTTATATTTCCTTCAAGTGTTAAGCATTCAAGAAATACATTAGATAACTTTGGTAAAAAAAACGAATCAAGATTGGTTCAAGTAGCGTTTTTAAATAAAAAAAATGAATGATTTTAAAGAAATGCTAAATGAATTAAATATTAACCTTGAAGAGTTAAATATTTACATAGAGTCAGATAAATTTAAAAAAGAAGCTGGACCTGTTGTTGATGATAACAATAAAAATTATAAAGTGTTACCTTCAAAAATAGAAGGAAAAGGAATATTTGCTTGTAAAGATTTTAATAAAGGAGATTTTATAGGCTATGGTAAGTTAAATAATACAAGAACTTTAGCAGGTAGATATACAAATCATTCTAATTTAAACAATGCTAAATTTTATTATATTAAAAAAAACAGTAATTTAGTTTTAATAGCTGAAAAAGATATTCTTTCTGAAGATGAAATATTAGTTAATTACAGACATCACACCTATAATAAAGAATATTATGAGTAGAGAATGGGATTGGATGGATGATTTAAGTGAAGAAATTTATCCAATAAAAAAAGTAAAGCGTATTAAAAATGAATACAAAAGAAACAAAATTAAAAATAATAGAAGCGGGTCACGAGGCGGTCAGGCAACTGATCAAAGTAGCGAAGGAAGACATTATTAAATATGGTACAGATGATGAGTTAGCTGCAGATAGATTAAAGAATGCAGCTGCTACAAAAAAGCTATGTATCATGGATGCTTTTGAAATTTTAAAAAAAATACAAGAAGAAAAAGATTTATTAGAAGGAGTTGACACTAAAGTAAATAACACACCAAAAGGATTTGCAGAATCAAGATCAAAATAAACTATATATAGAACTAAAAAATATAGTTCCTAAAAATGTTTTGACTACAAAAAACAAAGCAAGAACCTGGGCCTACGGTTATAATGAAAAATACAATTTTGTTGTAGTATCTAAAACAGGTCAAATTGATCAGATAATAAATATTAGTGGATTAAATGTTGCGCTTCCTAAAGCTCCTAAAAACATTTTTAAAAGATCTAAAAAAAAAGAAGAACAATACTGGGAGCCTAAAATACTACCAAAACAATTAACAAGAATTAAATCTATATTTCAATGGCATGATACTCCTTCGAGTTTTAAAAACGAGTGGGTAGATTATATTGAAAATGAATTTAATTTTAGAGAAGAAGGTTTTTGGTTTATAAATAAAGGAGTTCCTACTTACATCACTGGAACGCATTACATGTATTTACAGTGGACTAAAATTGATGTTGGATTCCCAGACTTTAGAGAAGCTAACAGAATATTTTATATTTTTTGGGAAGCCTGTAAGGCAGATAAAAGAAGTTTTGGAATGGACTACTTAAAAATAAGACGTTCTGGGTTTTCATTTATGGCCTCATGCGAGGGAGTTAATATGGGTACAATAACTAAAGATGCTCGTATAGGTATACTTTCTAAAACAGGGTCTGATGCAAAAAAAATGTTTACAGATAAAATTGTTCCTATATCTAATAATTATCCATTCTTTTTTAAACCCATACAAGATGGTATGGATAAACCAAAAACAGAATTAGCTTATAGAGTTCCTGCTGCAAAAATTACTAAAAAAAATATGTATTTAAACGAAGAGCAAGAGCTTGAAGGATTAGATACTACTATTGACTGGAAAAATACTGGAGACAACAGTTATGATGGTGAGAAGCTTCGATTACTTCTACATGATGAAAGTGGTAAATGGGAGCGACCTGATAATATTTTAAATAACTGGAGGGTTACAAAAACTTGTTTACGTTTAGGTAGTAAAATAGTTGGTAAGTGTATGATGGGTTCTACATCTAATGCATTAGAAAAAGGTGGTGGTAATTTTAAAAAATTATATAACGATTCTAATGTGGGATCACGAAACTCTAATGGTCAAACTAAAAGTGGGTTATATTCACTTTTCATCCCAATGGAATGGAATATGGAAGGTTTTATAGATAGGTATGGAATGCCTGTATTTAATAATCCATCAAGTCCAGTATTAGGGATTGACGGTGAGATGATACATCAAGGTGCTATAGATTATTGGCAGAACGAAGTTGATTCATTATCTAATGATCCTGATGCTTTAAATGAATTCTATAGACAGTTTCCAAGAACTGAGTCTCACGCATTTAGAGATGAGAGTAAACAATCCTTATTTAATTTAACTAAAATATATCAACAGATTGATTATAATGACTCATTGATTATGGGTCAAAATATAACTCAAGGATCGTTTTCTTGGCATAACGGAATCAAAGATACCAAGGTAATTTGGACTCCAGATAAAAGAGGAAGATTTTTTGTATCTTGGTTACCAGAAATGTCGTTACAAAATAAAGTAACAATAAAAAATGGGAGAAAATATCCAGGGAACGAGCATATTGGATCGTTCGGTTGTGACTCTTATGATATTTCTGGAGTTGTAGTGGGTAAGGGATCTAATGGTTCTTTGCATGGTATGACAAAGTTTAATATGGATAATGCTCCAAGTAATGAGTTTTTTTTAGAATATATAGCACGTCCTCAGACTGCAGAAATATTTTTTGAAGAAGTGTTAATGGCTTGTGTGTTTTATGGGATGCCAATATTGTGTGAAAACAACAAACCTCGATTACTCTATCATTTTAAAAATAGAGGCTATAGAGGGTTTAGTACAAATAGGCCTGACAAAACATTTAATAAATTATCTAAAACAGAAAAGGAATTAGGAGGAATACCAAATTCAAGTGAGGATGTAAAACAGTCTCACGCTTCTGCAATAGAATCTTACATAGAAAAGCATGTAGGTTTAGATTTAGTTCAAAATTATAGAGATAGTGATGAGATGGGTGTAATGTATTTTCAAAGAACATTAGAGGATTGGGCAAAGTTTGATATTAACAACAGAACTAAGTTTGATGCTTCTATAAGTTCAGGGTTAGCAATCATGGCTAATCAGAAACACTTGTATACCCCAGCTAAAGAAAAATCGAAAATAAGCATTAACTTTGCAAGATATAATAATAAGAATTCAGTTAGTCAATTACTTAATAAATGAAAGACGTAAAGATACAAGTAAATGCCTCTGCATTTCCAGACCAATTTGTTTCAGATTCTGTTAAAGACACAATGGAGTTTGGACTACAGGTTGGGCAAGCAATACAATACGAATGGTTTAGGAGAGATAGTGGTTCTTGTAGGTTTTATTCACAATGGGGTGATTTTAACAAACTAAGACTTTATGCTCGTGGAGAACAATCAGTTTCTAAATATAAAAATGAATTAGCAATAGATGGTGATTTAAGTTATTTAAATTTAGATTGGACACCAGTGCCTATAATACCAAAATTTGTAGACATTGTAGTTAATGGAATGAACGATAGGCTTTTTAAAGTAAAAGCTGTTGCTCAAGATGCATTGTCAGCAGAAAAAAGAAATGAATATCAAGAAATGGTTGAAGGAGATATGCTCGCTAAACCATTACTACAACAAATAGAATCTGATTTTGGTATTGATGCCTTTCAAACAAAAGAAGAAGATTTACCAGAAAATGATGCAGAATTAGAGCTTTTCATGCAAATGAATTACAAGCCTGCTATTGAGATTGCAACAGAAGAAGCTATAGATACTTTATTTCAAGAAAGCCATTATAGTGACACTCGAAAGAGAGTTGATATGGATATTACTACTTTAGGTATTGGTATGGCAAAGCATCTTTTTATGCCAGGTGAAGGTGTAAAAGTTGAGTATGTTGATCCTGCTAATGTTGTTTACAGCTATACTGAAGATCCTTATTTTAAAGACACATTTTATTGGGGGGAAATAAAAACAGTTCCAATAACTGAATTAATAAAAATAGATCCTTCTTTGACTAACGAGGATTTAAAAGAAATTTCCAAGTACAGTCAATCTTGGTACGACTATTATAATTCACAGCAGTTTTATGAAAACAGTATGTTTCATAGAGACACAGCTACTTTATTATACTTTAATTACAAGACCACTCACACTTTTGTTTACAAAAAGAAAAGTATGCCTGATGGTACATTTAAAACTGTTGAGAAGGATGATCAATTCAATCCTCCACAAGAAATGATGGATGAAGGAGGTTTCGAAAAAGTAACTAAAACTATTGACGTATGGTATGATGGTGTTATGGTTATGGGAACTAATATAATGCTCCAGTGGAAACTTGGAGAAAATATGGTAAGACCAAAATCATCAAGTCAGTATGCAATGCCTAATTATGTTGCATGCGCACCAAAAATGTACAAGGGTCAGTTAGAGTCTTTAGTTAAAAGAATGATACCTTTTGCTGATTTAATTCAGATTAGTCATTTAAAAATACAACAAGTAGTTTCAAGAGTAGTTCCAGATGGTGTTTTTATAGATGCTGATGGTTTAAATGAAGTTGATTTAGGAACAGGAAACGCATACAATCCAGAAGATGCTTTAAGACTTTATTTCCAAACAGGTAGTGTTATTGGTAGAAGTTATACTCAAGATGGAGAATATAATAATGCGCGAGTTCCAATCACTCAATTGACTGCTAATAGTGGAGCGAGTAAGATGCAAATGCTTATCGGTAACTATAATCATTACTTAGATATGATTAGGTCTGTAACAGGTTTAAATGAAGCTCGTGACGGATCAAGTCCAGATCCTAACTCTTTAGTTGGTGTTCAAAAATTAGCTGCATTAAATTCAAATGTAGCAACAAGACATATTTTAAATGCAAGTTTATATATAACAAAAACTTTAGCTGAGTGTTTATCTATAAGAACAGCAGATGTTTTAGAGTATGCTGATTTTAAGGATGAGTTTGCTATGCAGATTGGTAAATATAATTTATCAATATTAGAGGATATTAAAAATTTGTATTTACATGACTTTGGGATATTTATAGAGCTGATGCCTGATGAAGAACAAAAAGCTATGTTGGAACAAAATATACAAATGGCTTTATCTAAAGAAAATATAAGTTTAGAAGATGCTATAGATATTAGAGAAATTTCTAATATAAAAATGGCTAATCAATTACTTAAAGTAAAAAGAAAAGCTAAACAAGATAGGGAACAGCAACAGCAAATGCAACAACAGCAAATGCAGGCACAAATGCAAATGCAAGCACAACAAGCTCAAGCTCAGTTGTCAATGCAAACACAACAGGCTGAAACACAATCTAAGATGGCTTTGAAAGAAGCAGAAGTTAATTTTGATATACAAAAATTGCAAAAAGAAGCAGAGCTAAAACAGCAGTTGATGCAAGTGGAATTCCAAATGCAGATGCAATTAAAAGGTATGGAAGCTTCTAATTTACAATCCAGAGAAACTGAAAGAGAAAAAGCAAAAGACAGCAGAATAAGTCAACAGTCTACTCAGACGTCAAAAATGATAGAGCAAAAGAAGAGAGACCTTCCAGCGATAAACTTTGAGTCTAACGAAGATAGTTTAGATGGTTTTGATTTAGCTGAATTTAATCCAAGATAAATACCCTAAAATTTAATTAAAATAAATATTAACTTTGTTAAAAATATAATCAAATGGAATTTAAAGTAAAAGCAGTAGACGCAAACGTTGAAGAAAAATCAAGGGCGCAAGTTGAAGAAGCATTATTAAAAGAACATGCAGAACAATTTGAAAACCAAGAAGATAATTCTCATCAAGCAGAAAAAGTAGATTTAAGTGAAAATCAAAATTCAACTACCGAAGAAATATCGGTTGATGAAACTAAAACCGAAGAAACATCGTTACCAGAGTTTAGCGATGATGATGTTCTTTCGTATATAAAGAAAAGATACAATAAGGATATAAATTCTATTGATGATTTGTTTGAGGAAAAAAGTTCAAACGAGGAATTACCAGAAGATGTATCTGCGTATTTGAAGTACAAGCAGGAAACTGGTCGTGGAATTAATGACTTTTATAAATTACAAAAAGACATTGATGCTATGGATGACAATGCTGTACTTGCTAATTATTATGAATCGACTGAAGAAGGGTTAGATTCTGATGATATTCAAGACATTATTAATGATAAGTTTTCATATGATGAAGACTTAGATGATGAAAAAGATATTAGAAAAATAAAATTAGCGAAAAAAAGAGAACTTTCTAAGGCAAAGAAGTTTCTTAATGAACAGAAAGACAAATATAAAGTTCCTCTTGAGTCAAGCGGGGATGGGTTGTCAAATGATCAACAAGAAAAAATCAATGCTTATAAAAAGTATATGGAGGAATCTAAAAGTATTGAAGATTTAAACAAAAAGAGGTACAGTTATTTCTTAGATAAAACCGAGTCGGTTTTTAACAACGAGTTCAAAGGTTTTGAGTTTTCAGTTGGTGAAAAAAATATTTCTTTTAAACCAGGAGATGCACAAGAACTAAAAAATGTCCAATCTGATGTTAATAATTTCATTAACAAATTTATGGATAAAGATGGTTTAATTGCGGATCCTGTTGGATATCATAAGGCCTTTTCGGTAGCTATGAATCCTGATAAATTTGCAAAGCACTTTTACGAACAGGGAGTTGCGGCAACTGTTGATAATGTTTCAAGAAAATCAAAAAACATTAATATGGATGTTAGACAACAATCTCAATCGGTTTCCAAAAATGGAATTACGATTAGACCTATGAGTGTAAGCAGCGATAGTGGAAGAGGACTCAAAATTAAAAGTAGAAAAAAATAATTAAAAAAAAACAAAATTATGCCAGTAAATGTAACCCCAGGATTTGACTTGCAGCCAAGCGCGCAACAAACTCCTTTATCAACAAACTACATAACTAACTTTGATTTCTTGAACCAATATCTTCCAGATGTTCATGAAAAGGAATTTGAGCGTTATGGAAATAGATCAGTAGCATCATTCTTAAGAATGGTAGGCGCTGAAATGCCTTCTAATTCTGACCTTATCAAATGGGCAGAACAAGGAAGATTACACACTAAATATCAAGCTTGTACATCAGCTGCGGCTGTTGGATCTGATGATGGTGTTTGGACTATTCCAAATAACATTACTAACTTCAATCCAGCTTTAGGTGGAACAGCAAGTCAAGCAGCTTTAAGAGCTGGTCAAACTGTAATGATCTCTGACAACACAGCAGGTTCAACTTTACAAAACAAAGGTATCATATCTGTAGCTCCAACAGCTGCTAATCCAAACCAAGTAACAATTGCTTACTATGAAGCGGGTGGACAAGCAATGGCTCTTGGAACTTCATGTGATATATTTGTATATGGTTCTGAATTTGCAAAAGGAGTAAATGGAATGCAAGGTTCTTTAGAATCTGATGATTTCTTTTTCCAAAACAAACCAATCATTATCAAAGACAAGTATTCTGTTTCTGGTTCTGATATGGCTCAAATTGGATGGGTAGAAGTAACAAGTGAAGGCGGAGCAAACGGATACTTATGGTATTTAAAATCTGAACACGACACAAGATTGCGTTTTGAAGATTACTTAGAAACAGCAATGATTGAAGCAGTACCAGCAGCAGCAGGTTCTGGTGCAGGAGATTACTTACAAGGTACAGCGGTAGGAGCTTCTGTAGCTAATGAGTCTGGATCTGAAGGGATTTTCTATGTAGTAGGAAATAGAGGTAACGTATTCGGTGGAGGAAACCCAACGACTTTAGCTCAATTTGATACTATAATTCAAAGACTTGATAAGCAAGGAGCTATTGAAGAAAATGTTATTTTCGTAGATAGAGATTTCTCTTTTGATATTGACGACATGTTAGCTGCTCAAAATGCAGGATATGCAGGTGGTACTTCATATGGTTTATTTGATAATGATAAAGATATGGCGTTAAACTTAGGTTTTACAGGATTTAGAAGAGGATATGACTTCTATAAGTCTGACTGGAAATACTTAAACGATCCTACAATGAGAGGTGGTATCAATGCAGGTAAAGTCAATGGACTTTTAGTACCAGCAGGATCTACAACTGTGTACGATCAAGTATTAGGTAAAAACGCTAAGAGACCATTCTTACACGTTAGATATAGAGCTTCAGAAACTGAAGACAGACGTTACAAGTCTTGGATCACTGGTTCAGCTGGTGGAGCAAGAACAAGTGACTTAGATGCTATGGAAGTAAACTTCTTGAGTGAGAGAGCTGTATGTACTTTAGGTGCAAACAACTTCTTCTTATTCCAAGATGCATAGTAGACAGTAGTAATATTTACCCTCGTTATAAAGACGGGGGTAATTATTTTTTTTAAATCAAATTAAATTATATTATAATGAAAGCAAAAAAAGAACAGTACAAAGCAAAGTCGTATAGACTAAAAGGAGACAAAGCGCCTCTATCATACATGTTATCTTCACGACATTCACAAAGATCACCCTTATTATATTTTGACGAAAAAACAGGAGTCAATGAACCATTACGTTATGCACGTAATCAAAAGTCACCTTTTGAAAACGAACAAGATGGAAATGCTATTTTAGAACCTATTGTGTTTGAAGATGGTATGTTATCAGTTTCAAAAGAAAATCAAGTATTACAGAAGTTTCTGTCAATACATCCAAGTAATGGATATGTGTTTGAAGAAATAAACAAAGAGCGTGATGCTGTCTCAGAATTAGAACAAGTAGAGTTTGAATTAGAAGCTCAATTAGAAGCTAAAAAAGTAACTACAGATCTTTCTAAGTTGACGCAAGTATGTCGAGTATTGATGGGTAATGCTGTAGAAAATATGACAACAGCCGAACTAAAAAGAGATATATTAGTTTACGCTAAAAACAATCCAGATGATTTCTTAGACACTGTAAATGATCCAATGTTAGAGCTTATGGATGATGTGTATCAGTTTTTTAACTTATCACTTTTATCCACAAGAAACAATGGAAAAGATGTTTACTATAATCTTCCAAACAACAAGAAGAAAATGCTTACTATTCCATTTGGTGAAGACCCCAATTTTATTGTAGCATCATTTATGAAAAGTGATGATGGTTTAGAAGTGTATAAGCTTTTGAAAAACAAGATAAAGTAATATAAATACAACTAACTGAAAATTAGCTACCTCAAAAGGGTAGCTTTTTTTTTATATTATAGTAAGGTTTTAAAAAAAATAAGGCCTCTTTTTTTTTGCTATCTTTGTGAAAAGAATTAATTATGCCAATAAATGAAGTAAGAAATACTGTGTTAGCAATAGCTAATAAAAATAATTACGGATACATATCTCCACAAGATTTTAATCTTTATGCTTCTCAAGCGCAAATGGATATGTTTGAAGATTATTTTTATCAATATAATAATCAGTTAGTAAAAGAGAACCAAAGAACTTCAGGTACTGGATACGCAGATATAACAAAAGGTTTAGCGGAAGTTATTGATACTTTTTATGTGGATACACCTTTATTAAACTCTGCAACAACGCAGTTGGGTGGTATACAAACTAATTTATACACACTGCCAGCTGATTATTATTTAATTAATAAGATGATGGTATACACAAAAGAATTAGCTTCAGGCGTTACCACTTCGACCAATGGCGGCGCTGTGGCGGTAAACGACACTACAGCGGACTTTATTGCGGCAGGAGTAGCGGTAGGAGATATAGTTTCTACTATTACAAATGGAGTGGTTTATAATACTGTAATTTCACAAGTAGTTAGCGCGACTAATCTTTTAGTGTTTGCAACAACAGGCGTACAAGTATGGAATGCTGTGGGGAAAACATACAACATATATTCAGCTAATGATGTTATGGATGCTGAACGCGTTTCACAAGCTAAGATAACTATGCTAAATAATTCTATATTAACGAAACCAACTTTAGGATATCCTGCATATACTCAAGACGCTTTAGTCGCTCAAGCTTTTCCTATCACAATAAATAAAATAGGACAACTTACATCACAGTATGTTAGGTATCCATTTACACCAAATTGGACTTATGCTACTTTGCTGGCTGGCGAACCTTTGTTTGATCCAACTGCAGCAGATTATCAAGATTTTGAACTACCTTTATCAGATGAACCTGCATTGATTGCAAAAATATGTCAGTATGTAGGTATAGAAATAAGAGAGGCTGACGTTTATAATTTTGGTACTCAAGAATTACAACAAGAACAAATAACACAAGGATAGATGGCATATATAAACGACTACGCGTATTACGCAAACTCAGGAGCAACTCCAACTAATTCAAACTGGGGATCATATCAGTATGTTTCATTAGCAGATATAGTTAACAACTTTATGTTAATGTATCAAGGAAATCATGAGCTAATAAATAACATTGAAAGATATCAGATATTATTTCACGCTAAAAGAGGAATACAGGAATTAAATTATGATGCAATGAAGGAGATAAAAATTCTTCAATTAGACATCACACAACAATTAAGATTTGTATTACCACAGGATTATGTAAATTGGGTTAGAATTTCTCAATTTAAGAACGGTGGTTTATATCCTTTGTCAGAAAACATACAAACAAACTGGTCTTCTTCTTACTTACAAGATAATCAGTCTAATGTTTTGTTTGATGAAAATGGAAACGTTTTAAGACCACAGGATTCACAGCTTGATTTGTCAACTATTTTAAGAGGAAACAAAAGTATTTATTTAAATCAAAACAGTCAATACAATGGAGCTGAAGGATATAACTATGAAGGCGGCTGGTATTTTGACTACCCTATAGGATCACGTTTTGGCTTGAACACTGAGACTGCAAATGCAAATCCTACATTCACTATTGATAAACAATCTGGTGTAATTAATTTTAGTAATATATCAGGAGCTGCATCAGTTGTTTTAGAGTATGTGTCGGACGGAATGAAAAATGGTGTAGACAGTGAAGTACAATTAAATAAGTTATTTGAAGAGTATATATATGCTTACATTAGATATTCTATTTTAAATGGTAGATTAGGAGTTCAGGAGTATGTCGTAAATAGAGCAAGAAAAGATAAATCTTCTTTACTAAGAAATGCAAAAATACGTTTAAGTAATATACATCCTGGAAGACTTTTAATGAATTTAAGAGGTCAAAATAAAATTATAAAATAATATGCCAATAGTTACAACAAATTTTATTGCAGGTAGAATGAATAAATCTGTGGATGAAAGACTTCTTCCACCAGGTGAATACATTGACGCTATGAATGTTCGTTTAGGATCTACTGAATCTACTGAAATAGGAGCTGTAGAGAACTCAAAAGGAAACGAGCAACTAACTACAATACAATACAATGGAGTTCCTCTAAGCTCTTCTGCTGTCTGTATAGGAGCGTATGAAGATGGTGTTAGGGAAAATATTTATTGGTTTATTCATGATGGTTCAAACACTCAAAACCCTAAAGGGGTAGTTGATTTAGTGGTTTCTTATAACACTACAAATGAGATAGTTAATTACCACGTAGTAACAGTAGATTTATTGAATTTTGATCCTAAGTTTTTAATTACAGGTGTTGATTTAATCGAAGACCTTTTGTTTTGGACTGATGATAAAAATCCTCCAAGAACAATAAATATAAATAGAAGTTATGCAGAGCCTATTTCAAACGTAGATCAAATTGTAGAGGAAGATATATCAGTGGTTGTAAAACCACCTGGTTTTGAAAGTGCTGTAGGGACACATGTTCCATTGCCAGCGCCAACAATAAATTTTTTAAATATTGCAGGAAACCAAAACTATATTGAAAACAGATTTTTATGTTTTGCTTACAGATATAGATATGATGATGGTCAATACAGTGCAACATCTTTATTTACAAATCCAGCATTTGTACCTAAGCCTTTTCAGTTTAGTACAAAAAATTATTGTAATGATGGAATGCTAAATCTTTACAATGGTGTAGAGGTTAAATTTTCTACAGGTAGTTCAAGAGTAAAAGAAATAGATTTATTATTTAAAGATACAAACTCTACTACTTTAAATGTAATTGAAAGATTTAAGAAAGAAGATTATGGCTGGGCAAATAACACAAATAAAACCTACACATTTACTAACAATAAAATATATACAGTATTAGGTAATGATGAATTACTAAGACAATATGACAATGTTCCAAGGTTAGCAAAAGCTCAAACCATACAAGGAAACAGATTGATGTATGGTAATTATGTAGATGGATACAATATAACAAGACCAGATGCGGATGGAAATAACATTGCTATTGACTATAACACAAGTTTAGTTAATACACTTTTAGGTTTTTCTGAATTACCTTTTGGCTTACTAAATAATGGTGAAACATATACAATAGATCCTAATCCAGGACAGAGCGAAAACATAGAGAACTCTAAAGTTACAATAGACTTAACATTGATAGCTGATAAATTAAATGCTAATGCTTTGATAGGATTGACATTTGATTTTGATAGTGATAAAAGAGTTTTCTTTCCGTCTAACACTACTGCAGCTACAGAAAATGTTAATTTTCAAAACCAACCATTTACTCTTAATGTAAATATAACTTTAGATCAAGACTATGCAACTCCATATGATTTTTTTAATAGCCCTCTGTTTGCAGAACGTATTGGAACTATTCTTAACACAAACTTTGAACCTATTGCTACAGCAGATCAAGGAAACTCATTAACAGATTTTTTTAATAATGAACTTTCTTCTCCAGCCATAGGAACATATCCTTTTGTTAAACACAATAGTAGTATTACAGACGCGACTAATCAGCAAGGTTTTACACTTTCTAATTTTGCTCCAGGATCAAATACGTGTGACATTCAAGTAATTGCTATGGCTTTTCAGAGTACGGATTTAACTAATCCCTCTTCTCCAGTAGTAACTACGCTATATGAATACTTTAGGTTTGTTAGTGTTCAAGGGTCATTTAATACAGATTTAGATACAGGTAGTTTACATAGTGATCGTGATTTTGAAACAGGTATTGTTTATAGCGACGAGTATGGAAGATCATCTACAGTTTTAGTTTCTGAGTATAATACTGTTTATGTAGAGCCTGGTAATAGTGTTACAGCAAATAGTATACAAGTAGCTATATCTTCAAGGGCGCCTTATTGGGCAGAACGATATAAGTTTGTAGTGAAGCCGAGTAAGGGAGGTTATGAAACTATTTTTTCTAACTTTTATTATATTAGGCCAAGTGATAATATGGTGTTTTTTAGGCTTGAAGGTGACAACGCAAACAAAGTTCAAAAAGGACAAACTCTTGTGGTTAAGGCTGACGTTAGTGGTGCTTTAACAAGAGTAGAAAAATGTGAGGTTTTAGAAATAAGTGCAGAGCCATCTAATTTTTTAAATGACGTAAATGAATATGGTGAAGACTCTTTTCAGCTTAAAGGTCTTTATATGTTAATTAAAAATCAAAATTTTGACATTGTTATTCCAGAGGATTCTATTATTGAGTTTGGACAGATAATAAAAAGGAGTGCTGTAAGAGGATGTACAAATGCCAGAAAAATTGGTTATAAATGTTTTACTACAGATCCTGATACAGGTGTCACTACAAACTATGAAGTTCCAGGAGGTTCAGTTATTAGAATAGAAGTAAGAATGTTTCGTAATGATACATTTAATGGAAATAGCTGTGAAGAAAGAGAGTGGAAGTGGGAGCAAGAATATATTGCAAGTAGAGATTATGTTGACATGAGAAGATGGTGGGTTGGAGATAATATAAACCCATCACTTGGATTACCTGGAAATATCTCAGCAGAAACAGATATAATAAATGATACTACTTTAGCAACTCCATACTTTAGTGGTAACAGTGTTGCAAATAATATGGCGTGTACAACTTGGGCTGTAACATTTCAATGGATACAAAATAGTAGTCAAGGTGTTAATGACCCCTTATACTTAGGCGTTTCATCTGGAGTAAAAGGGTGTAATAGACCTTTTAATCCTGACAGAACTTCTGATTTAGAAGTTGAGCTTATAGTTTTTAGAGCAAACACATTAATGGTTTTTGAAACAGAACCAAACGATGCAAATGCTGAATTATATTATGATGCATCTCAATCTTTTCCTATATCTCAACCTGATGGATTTCATATGTCTGGAACTAATTCAGATTTAGGAGACCAAAATCAAACTGCTTCACAAGATGCTGTAATAAATTTAAATTTTATAGATTGTTATACTTTTGGAAATGGTGTTGAAAGTTTTAAAATAAAAGATCAGTTAGCTGGAAGACCTTTTCAATTAGGTCAAAGAACATTAGCTGTATCTAATCAAGATTTTAAAGAAGCTGATAGATTTGAAGGTATAACATACAGTGGAATCTATAGTAGCAATAGTGGTGTTAATAACTTAAATGAATTTAATTTAGGTTTAGTAAACTTTAAAGATTGTGAAACATCTTTTGGTCCTATACAAAAAATGCATCCAAGAGAAACTGACATATTAGTTTTACAAGAAGATAGAATTACTTATGTTTTGTCAAGTAAAAACTTAATAAGTGACAGTACAGGTGGGGGTGTTATTGCATCTATTCCTGAGATATTAGGAACTCAAATTGCACGTATTGAAGAATATGGTATTAGTTATAACCCAGAAAGTTTTGTTTCTCATGGTTATGATATGTTTTTTACTGACGTAAAAAGAAGTGCTGTGTTAAAATTAAGAGGTACAAGCAGAAACAACGATTCTTTAGAAGTAATTTCTGATATGGGAATGAGGTCGTGGTTTAGAGATGAATTTCATAACTCAATACAAACGCAGAAATTAGGAGGATATGATCCTTATATGGATGAATATGTTTTAGGAATGAATTGTAACGAAGTTCCTTTACCACCAGAGATTTATCAATGTGGATATAAACTACAAAGAAATAATTTAGCTGTTGGGGCGTCTAATGCAATTGTTAGTAATATAAATTATGGATCATTAATTGGTACAGCAGGATTTAATTATAACGTTACTGCTGGTTCAATAATTATTTCTGTACTATGGAATGGAACAACAACAACAAGTTCAACGCTAACAGGTTCTGGAACATTTACATTTGATAAAACTTTAAACAGTCCTTCTAATGCAGAAGTAACGATCACAGCTGTATCAACAGCATCGTTTGTTGTAACAGCTAACTGTGTTGAATCAGAGTCTATAACGGTTGTAAAAGTAGTTATGAACTCTCCAAATGAAAGTGGAGAATTTATTCATGCTGAATATTTTTGGGAGGATAGTGTAAATATTAGTCCAGTAGATTCAGATTTAGCAGAGTTTGGTAATGATAATTTAACAGCATCTTACTATGACACACAAGTTGGAGTAAGATCTTTAGGAGTTTTTCCATATGATGGTATTGATTTAACAATCAGATCTAATAAGATTAATTTTGATACATATGACTGGAATTATCCTAACGATAATTTTAAATATTTATCAAGCAATACCTTATACTCTAATAACCAGGCTGATATAGCGTCGTTGTTAGCAGCTGCAACTACAGTGCCAGACAGTTCGGTAACCAATCCATCTGCAGGCCTGTATCAAACAACTATTAGTAGTTTGTCATTACCTACTGCAAATCAATATTTGTATTTAATATATGATTACAGATTAGTTAGCTGTCAAGAGTTTTGTTATGACGCAAGTTCAGCTGCATCAGCATGCTGTGACTGTGCGTTTACATACACCGCTTACCCAAGTAGTACTGTGTTTACCGTAGAAGCAAACGTTTGTAACCAACCATTAAATGCTACATACTATCATTCAGGTAGCGGAACTTTGCCAGCATATGGAGATTTTGTATATTATGCATCAGATGGTGCAGTTGGTAGTAATTTAGGAGTAGGACTATATAAGGTAAGTGCAACAGATTATATAACAGTTAATCAATTTGGCTTAGTTACTGCGGTAACTACATGCCCATAAATAAAATAATAAATGGCAGCATTAGGAACATATTGTTTTGATGGATTAAATTTTTCACAAGCTACGGCTTTGTATACAGATTCAACATTAACAACCCTATCTCCTGACGGATGGTATTCTCAGGGAAATATTATAAGACAACAATTAAATGGTGTGCTGTTAAATGCACAACCTTGTGGAGAATGCTTGGTTCCTTGTGGATCAGGTATCAATGCTTCTTTTAGTAGCAATGGATTCTTTAGTGCAGATATTGACTTAGCAAGTGATACTGGGGCAGTAGTTTTATATTTTTATATGGGTTCTTCTATACCTGATGGTGTTTTAGCTACATATAACTCTAATACATACAACAGACTTACTTGTCACGGAAACCACAATACTGATACTATCGTTGATGGAGCTAATAATCAAGTTGATTATGCAGGTGTATTTAATCAAGGCACTGGAAGAATTACTTATGTTGGAAATAGTAATCCATCATTATTAAGTGATTCGCCTTATAATAATACACCATCTGGTTCTTGTACATCAGGTGATAAGCCTCAGAATTATACATATACTGGATCCGCGTATGTTGCTCAAGGGACTTTTGAAACAGTAACTGTAGCTTCAAACGAAATTGGAGTTAATCCAGGAACAGCGAGTAAAGTTTTTACAATGGTTGTTCCTAAAACTTCAGCGGCAGTAACTTCAATAAACCTTTTAATTGCTGCGCCTATGTGTGGTACATTTTTTAAATGGGAGGTAGATTGTCCAGTGTCTTTACCAAGTTTTTATGCATCAGCGTCTCAAAGCACAACAGCTTGTGCAACATCGACAACAACATACTATTTTGCAAGAAATGCCGTAGGAACATCTAATGTGTTTACGGTAGACACAAATATAATTCCAAACGTGGGTAACTTTGTTTTTACAAATTCAGACGGATCTACATATTTAAATGACACGTCTCTTTTACTTTATTACATAGTAGCTGGAACGACTGCAATAGGTGTACGAAATGGAGTTGTTGTTTCATCTGTGGCTTGTTCAGGAGGTTCTACTGGATCTAATATAGTTATTGAAGGTTGCGAAACAGGAAATATAGAAAACGCAGTAAACACATACAACAACGTTCTTGGAGACGTTATAGAAATTCAGACTGGTACTCCAGGAGCAGGAGCAGTGTATTGTGGTACTGTCATTTCAGTAAATCAACCAGGGCCTGCAACCTCAACTGTTTTAAATGGACAGGCAAGAACAGGGTGTAACGATACAATACATTGTTTACAATAATAAAAATATATATTATATGAGTTTAAATTGCGAGTCATACACATTATCATACAGCGAAACATCTAAAGGGTGGCCGTCGTTTTATTCATTTAACCCTGACTTTATGATAGGGATGAATAGTTACTTTTATAGTTTTAAAGGAGGTAATATATGGAGACATAACACTGGAGCTAATCGTAATACTTATTATGATCAATTTAGAAGTGCTACTATAAAAAGTGTTTTTAATCCTGAGCCAACACTAAGTATAAAATTATTTAAAACATTATCATATGAAGCCACTACAACTGTGGATGATACTAATCAAGCAAGATGGGAATGTACAGAGTTGTTTACTGATTTGACAGATGGCAACCCAGGATCTATGTTAGACACTTATTTTGAAGAGAAAGAAGGAGAGTGGTTTAGCTATCTTAGAACAAATTCTGGAACAGTAAACTGGAAGCAAAGATCAGCTAATGGTGTAGGTGTATGTACTAATGTAAGCGGTCCAAACACTGCTGTTGTGGTTACATTTTCAACTCCTATTGGATCAATCTTAAATATTGGAGATAATGTTTATGCCGCTACTCTGACAGCTGGAGTTGCAACAACACAGCCTATTTTAGCAGGAGTAGTTACTGGTAAAACATCTACAACGATAACAATAGATAGTTCGTCAGCATCTGCTACAACGCCAACGATTGGACAGTTTATAATGTTTATAAAAAATGCTGTAGCAGAGTCTCATGGAGCAAGAGGATATTATTTAGAATTTAAGCTTAAGAATGACTCAACAGACCCAGTAGAACTGTTTTCTGTAGGTAGTAGCGTCATGAAAAGTTATCCATAGAAATTTGCTATCTTTGTTATTAAATTATATTTAATGGAATTTAATATACGAAAGCTTGAAGAAAAGGATTGGGACACGTTAGTGTCTTGGTGGGATGAGTGGCCAGATTGGCAAAATCCTCCAAAAGATTTTTTACCAGATAATGGCACAGGCGGTTTGATGGTAGAGAAAGATGGCACTCCTATTGTTGCGGGATTTATGTATTTTACAAACTCTAAGGGAGTTTTATTAGAGTGGATTGTTTCTAATCCTTCTTATAGAGATGACGACAGGCAGGATGCTATTGAGTTTTTAATTTTAACATGTGAAGAATACATAAAGGCTAATGGCAAAAAATATATATTCAGTATTGGTAGAAATAAACATTTAATAGATACTCACAAAAAATTAGGGTATAACGTAGATACAAAAGTGTCTCATGAAATAATAAAAAAAATATAGTATGGCAGCAGCAACAGCAATAGCAGCAACAGGGGTTTTAATTAGTGCCACTTCTGCTGGTATGAGTTTTTCTCAAGCAGCAAAAGCAAGAAAGCAAGGTGAAAAAGCACAGAAAGCAAGTAAAGAATTAATGAAAGAGGCAGAGCGTAAGGCCGAAGTTGAGTTCATGCAAAAGTTAAATGTACCTTTAGATGCTTATGGAAGAGAAGAGCGTCAAATTATACAAGGTCAACAACAAAACATACAAGCACTTCAGGAAGGTGATTCTCGTAACTTAGCAGCAGGAGTTGGTATTGTTGGAGCAGGTGCTACTGAGTCAGCTGAAAACTCACGTATTGCGTTTGGTAAAGAATTATTTGATTTACAAAAAATGCAAGTTCAAGAACAGTCTGATATTAATCAAGACTTAAAAGATATGAAAGTTGGGGCAGCAGCAGATCAACAACAAATATCAAGAGATTCTGAAGAAGCTTCAGCAGCAGCAATGCAGCAAGGCGTTGCGTCAGTTGGGCAAGCAGTGCAAGGTGCTGCAGGTATGGTTTCATTATTTCCTCAAGGTGCAGCAGACAGACGAGCTTCTAAAATGGCAGATGGTTTAGATCAATCTTTATTAAAAACAACATCTGTAAACCAACCAGGTACAACAGCTGAGGGGATGAAAACTTATGCAGATCTTTCAGATCCAAAAAGCGCAAATTACGACATGAACAAAGCGGCGTTATTTGCTCCAACTGTAACTCAACCTTTAGGAAGAAATCAAGTTATAGCAAGATTACAAGATGGAAGGTTTTCGCCTGAGCAATTAAAAGGGTATAGAAAAACTGGCATATATGATCAAGCTTTTTATGACATTTTAAACAGATAAAAGATATGGCGGAAGATACATCAAGACCTTCAGGGGCAAATAAATATTCTATATATGCTCAAAGAAGTGTAGATAGCACTCAAATGGACTGGAACGCAGCGTCCAAAGAATTAGTGACTGGACTGCAAACCATACAGGCAGATAGAGCTGCTCGTAAAGCTGCGATTGAAGAATCTACTCAAAACGCCATAGAACAGTTAAGCAAGGTTCCAGAGACTGGAACTCAAGATGCTGCATCTTTACTGATAAACGGTTCAAGTATGTCTGTAAAAGGTATACAAGAACAAAACAATTTATTAAAGCGTGGTTTAATTAGTCCTTCAGATTATAAGCTGTATATGCAGCAACAAAAAAATGGCTATTCAAGTTTAAGTACAGCTGTAAAAGGATGGGATGACTGGGCTGTTAAAGCAAAAGAAAGATTACAAGCTGCAAAAGATGGAGGTGCAACAGCTTCTGAGCTGGAAATATTTTCAAATTTATCTGTTGAAGCTTTAGGTAATTTAAGAAATAAAAAACTATGGTCTAACCCTACTAATGGTAAAATGCAGTTAGTAACAATGGGTAAGAATTCAAAAACTGGCTTGTATGATGTAATGCCTGATTACGAAAAAAGAAAACAAGACTATCAGAATCCTAATCAGATAATGAACTTTATGAAGTTTGAGCAAGATAGAGTTGATGTTGATAATTTGGCAACTGCTCAAACTGCTCAGATAGCAGATATTATAAAATCTGCTGTTGATAAAGCTAATAAATATTCTGTATTAAATGGAGGAGGTCAAGTTACTTCTGTGGAAGATTTTAGGAATTTAGGAGATTTTGGTAAGGACTTAAACGGAGACCCATTAACTTATGATATGTGGAAAGTAGCACAAATAGATGCTATGGTTGGAGCGCCTGGAGAATCGGACAACATGAATGCTGCTCAAGTTTTAACTAACTCAGGTAATTTTTTCTTTGCAGAAACAGAAAGTCAATTTAAAGAAAAATATCCAAAAGTAAGTCTTGATAAAATGATTAAAGTAGATATGAGTTCAGGACAACCAGTTCCTGAAATGACTGCTGCTCAAATAACACAAGCTCGTAGGCTTGCTGATATAGCTGTTGAGTCGCAGGTTAATCATATAGAAAAAATGTCTCAAGGTTTTTCTGGTCAACAAGAACAACAAGCGACAGGCACAACTATTGGAAACAATAATTTAAAGAGACAAAGAAAAGGGTATTTTAATGATATAAATGACATTATTACTGTGACTGGTCAAGACGCAACTATGGTTGCTGAAGATAGAATAACAGACATGAATCAGCAGTTTTTAAATTCTAACAATGCTACTGACAGAAATACTAAAATTATTTCTATTGATAGAACTGGACCAACAATTATTATTACTAAAGAAATTAGTGGTCGAACTGTAACAGAAACTATAGATAAGTATGGTAAAACCAATGGTCAGATAGATACAACTAAACCTTTAGAGACTGAGATTATTGCAAAAAAATTATATAGAGAAATACTTCCAAGAGAGGTTGTTAGAAACATGTCGTTTGATGAGTTAGTTCAGTCTGATCCTAATAATAAATGGACACCAAGATTTATAAATGGAGCAGCAAATCCTTTATGGAAAGGTGATGAAGAATTTGGAACAACAAGAAACTTCCAGCCTATAAATACTTATAACTCAGATAATGCTTTTGTTGATTCAACTATGACAACTACAATGAATTCTGAATTTGCAGCTATACCAGATGAAACTGATAATTTCTTAAAGGCAGCTCCAGTTGTTAAAAAAGCATTTACAAAAGGACTGGAAAAACTGGAAAGAAACTTTGGTTCTTCATTAGGAGTTACAGTATCTACAAACGATACGTCTGGAGCAACAAATGATATTATAGTACAATACAAGGATCCATCTACAAATCAAAACGTAAGTAAAACTTTCAGGTATGATGCTGATAACACCTTACTACAAAGTGAAGTAGATGCAGAAATAAATAAAATTATAAACGCATATAATACTAAAAATGCAGGCTCAACCAATACTGGAGGTTTACCGCCATCAGATATTAGATTAAAAGAAAATATTAATTTAATAGGAAAATCTAACAGTGGAATAAATATTTACAGCTGGACTTATAAAGAAGGAGTTTATGAAAAAGGTGTTTTCACAGGTGTTATGGCGCAAGAAGTACCATGGGCAGCTGTACCAGTAGGAGATTATCTTCATGTAGATTATGGAAAGGTAGATGTACAATTTAAAAAAATAGGATAAGATGAATGAATATTTAGTAGAATTATATAGCTGGCTTGATACAAATTATGCTTATTCTGGAAGATATACTTTTGATGATTTTCAAAATAACATGCAAGAGGATGATTTTGCGTTAGAAATGTATTCGTGGTTAACTGGTGTAGATAAAACTTTTACTGAAAGAGAACCTTTAGATGTTTGGTCTGAAAAAGTTAAAGTAAAAAAAAAAGTCGATTTACAAGACCAGCTTTCTGCTGGGGTGGAGGAAGCTATGGAATCAGAACAGAACGATGGCGATTCGGATTCTTCACAATTAAATACCAACACAAATCCATTAAACAACGAGAATCCTCAAAATGGTACTAATCAGCCAGAGGTTGATGAACCTTTAGCTCCAGAAGAGTCTGCTTTAGCACAAGCAACTATTGCAAACCAAATAACAACAGAATCTTCAATTAATAATCAAGAAGTTTCTGAAGATAAATTTAATGAATTTGTCGATGCTAATAATAAAATAAATCAACAAACTGAAGATCCTTTTACAAACTCAATGCGAGCTGTTAATCAAGATTTGATTAGCGGATCTGAAGAACAAGCAGTGCCTTTATTAAATTATCATTTTAATCAGTATGGTTTTAATTTTGAACCTACTGATATGATGGGTGATGGAATGAATGTTACGTCAGCAAATGGTGAAAGTCTATACGTTGATTTAGATAATTTTTTTAGTTCAAATGATGCAGAAGAAGGAACGGCTTTACAGGCTTTTTTAGAAAAAAATAAAGCAGACAGCAGAAGATTAAGTTTATTAGAGAACGGATATAGTGATTTAGAAAGAAAAATATTTGACAGAGAAGATATTGATGCTTCAGTTTCTGTATTAAATACACAAGCAAATTTATTTAACAAACAAGTCCAGTCGTGGCTACAAGCAAAAAATTCTTTAGATGTAGAAGGCGCTCAATTTAATAACTTAACTCAAGAACAATTAAACCAACCAGGTACACGAGAACTGTACAATAATTATATAGCAGCAAGATCTCAAAACAACAAAGAAAGAGCAAGGATAATAGCTCGTGATAATGACTTAAAAACTCAAGGCTATACTTTAGACCAAACAATGGGTAGGTATACAGAAATGCAGGCTAAAAGAGGTCAGCTTTCTGGTGCAACTTTAGATAATATTTGGAATGGTGTTGGTCGACAATTATCTGGTGCTTATAGTTACATTGTTGATGCAGCCGCATTTGGTGGAGAATATGGAGGTGCTGGTGAAAAAGCATTCAATAGACTTTATCAAGACACTGCATTAAAAATGTTTGGTATAAGAAAACAGTTAGATAGAATTGAAGGAGATGAATTTGATGGATATAAAATGTCTTTAACTGAAGAGCAACAAAAAGAAGTAGATACTAAAACCAGAGATATACTTGCAAAACAAGCTAAATTTGACATATATGAATGGCAAGAAGATGGAGGTGCTAAAATTAAAGAACTTGCAGGTGGAGGTCGTTATTCTGATACTGCAATGGCAACTAATATTAGTGATGTAAGTTCAGGGTCTATAGTAAAAACTTTAAGAACAGCTCCAGAAGAGGTTTTAGGTTCAGCTTCCACTACAACTGAATATAGCGATTTAATGAAAGAAGGATTTTGGGGTGGCGCATATTTAGGTTTAATGGAATCTTTGCCAGCAATGGCAGGAGCTGCAGGTCCAGCTGGATGGGCGCAAAGAACAACTGCTATGTTTATGCAGGTCAGTGATCATTTAAATGAAGAAATGTTTAATGATCCTGATTTTGAAAATATTTCAGAAAAAGAAAAATTAGCTATTGCATTACCATTAGGGACAGTAGTTGCAGTTCTCGAATCAGTAGGATTGAGAAATGTTGTTAAACAAAAAGGTTTAATGAATAAAGTTCTTTTAAAGGCTTTAGGTAAATACAAAGGTTTAAGGCAAGTACAAGGAAGAGGTTTTCAAGACGTTGTAAGACAAGAGGTTGACAACATGATATCACGTGGTGTTCTTACTATTGCAGCTGGTGGTGTAGCTGAATTTGAAACAGGTGCAGCACAAGAAATAGCAGACATATCTGCTAAAGCTATATATAATAATATTAAAGACGCTAATATGTTTCAAACTCCTGAATCATTTAGAGAAGGCTTTAATCAAGTATTAAAAGCTGGCGCACAAGAAATGGTTGGTGGATGGATAATGAGTGTCCCAGGAGCCATGTCAAACGCAGCAGCTTCAAAAGACTTTACGAGATTAGATAATGGTGTCTTTGAGGTTTTTGAAGATATGGTTGGAGACGGCACTTCTACTAAGCTAATAGATGTTCAGTTAAAAAACAAAATAAATAGCGGAGAACTAACAGTTAAACAAGCTAAAGAACAGCAAGATATATTTAACGAACTAAAAGGAGTTTATAATCAAATACCAAGTGACTATACAACAGATCAAAAGAAAATAGCTTTAGGTCTTTTATTAAATAAACAAAAATTAGAGCAAAGTATTGCTGGTAAAGACCCATCGTCTGTTAAATCAATTCAGGACAAAATAGACGATATCAATACAACTCTTGAGAATATAGGAAGAGATGCGTTGGCAGCTACTGAAAGTCCAAACTTAGGTAGAGTTGAAGATGAAGAGAAAATAATTACAGAGGAAGATGCTGCTGTTTCGTTGAAAGAACAGGGAATAGAAAACCCTACACCAGAACAAATTAAAACCGAACAAGATGCCTTACAAAAGCAAAGCACAGAGAGCCTGGATGCACAAGAATCTTCCAGAAGTAGCGAAGAGGTGGGACAAAGAGTACCCGACAGCCAGCCTACCCAACAGAGCCAAACCGAAACCGAAACTCAAAACAGGGAGAAGACCGAGGAGGAAATAGATCCTAATGAGGCCTCTGATTTTGAAGCTTTAGTTGATCCAGAGTCTAAAGTTGAATCAGATATAGATAACCTTCCAGGTAGAAAACAAACAGTATCTAATGACAAAGGTGTTGATGTTGATATTCAAGTAAATGAAGAAGGTCCAAACCTGTCTTTTACTAAAAAAGGAAAAACAGAGCAAGAGAATAAGTTTTCTAATCAAGTTTTAAAACAAGCAAAAAATGCTGCAAAAGCAATATCAAAAATATTTCCTAACTTAAAAATTGTAGTACATAGAGACAACGAACAGTATCGTAAAATAGATGCTGATAATGATAATGGAATGTACCAGCCAAAGGATAATACAATTCATATTAATTTATCCAAAGCTAACGGTAGGACTGTTGCTCATGAAATATTCCATGCTGTATTATTGAATAAGTTAAAAATGAATGATAAGGTAGCACAAGTTGTTACAAAAAAAATGGTTCAAGCATTATCACGTTCTAAAACTTTAGATAAAGCCACAAGGACTGAACTAAAAAAATTCATTAAAAACTACGATTCTGAAATACAAAACGAAGAAAATTTATCTGAAATTGTAGGAATGATTGCTGACAACTATACGTCATTAGATGTTAGTTCTAAATCAGTTGTGAGAAAATGGGTTGAAAAGATTGCCGCTGGACTTGGTATTGAAATAGGTCAGTCGGAAGCAGATGTTGTAGAGTTGCTAAATACTATTGCTCGAAAAACTAAAACTGGAGAACAAATTACTGAAGGAGATCTTAAAGTAATAGATGATTTTAAAGGAGGTAAAAAAGTTGAAAATCCAGCTGATGCTTTAGCAAGAAAATCAGTAGGTGGTTTTGAAGTTACTTATACTCAACAAGAGAGTATTGCAGATATGATGAAAGCTGGATTAATTACTCAGCCTCAAGATATATCTTTTATGCAAGGTCAAGAGGTTACCATTACAGCTCCTGATGATATGTTAGCTGGAGAAATTAAATATAATAATAAAGTTATATTTGAAGGAGAAGGAGGAGTATTTTTTGTTACTAAGTTTGGAGATGTGTGGGCTTCTGGAAAAGTAGGAACTGCAAATACTATAAAGAATAGTTTAAATAAACAGTTAGAAAACAATGGAGGCAAGGCATATTTAGTTTTAACTAAAGGAACAGATGCTAAATTAGTAAGTAGTGCTTCAGGTGTTAATTCAACATTAGCAATACTAAACACCATGTTAGATAATAATTTAATTAGTCCTTCAATGTTTAGATCAGCAGTATCTATAGCTGTTAAAAAAGCTCAAGGAAAAATTAATTTAAGACAAAGTGCTAAAGATTTAAAAACAGATATTAAAAAATATTTTACAAACCCTAACACAAGTACTTTTGAAAAAAGAGGTTTTGTAGTGAAAGATATTGTTGGAGAAATAGCTAAAAATTTACCAAAAGAAAGTCAAGCTGCTATAGCTGAATTTTTAGGTGGTGATGTAAATAAAAATGTTGGTGTAGGTAACACTAAAAAAGGAGTCAAAGGGCCAGGTTCACAATCTCTTGTAGATTTAATTGCTAAAGTTGCTGCTGAAAAACTAACTAAAGGTTTAAATGTAGGCGATGTATACGCTGCAATAGAAATAAATAGTGAGGTTGAAGTTAATGAAGATTCTCATCCAAGCTATCCATTTCATATTTCATTAAAAGATGGGTCAAAGCCTGTACTACATTTATTTAAAAACAGACAACCAGGAGGAGAAGTTTTAGTACAGAAGTCTGGAAAACCTTACGCTGTAAGAAACGTAAGTGTGGTTGCTGGTGAAGTAATATCTCCTGAAACAGAAGTTTCTATTGAATCAGAAAGTAAAGTAGAGGCTCCAAGTGTAAGAAAACAAAAGTCGGATGCAGAAAAGTTAGGTTTGCTTTTTAAAATGAATCTTAAAGGGTTTATGCCAAACACTATACCTCTTGGTGAACTACAAAGATCAGCAAGAAGATTAGGTTTAAGAGTAGAAAGAGCTATATATAAAGAAGGGTATAAAAAAGGTCAAGTTGCTGGATATTATTTTTCTGATGGTGTTACTCAAAATGGTAAACCAAGATTTTTTAACCCAAGAGCTGGTGTTAGAAAACAACAATCAATGGGTGAAATAGGAAGAGAAAATAAAAGTCCAATTGATATTATAAAAATAGGTAGAGAAAATAATATTAAAGACAATACTATTGTTGATTATCTAAAAAGAAAAACAGGTCTTCTGATGAGAGACATAAAACCTTTAATGAAGGTAAGTAATTTTGTTCTTAAAAACGTACCCACTGTTTTTGGAAACATATCAGGAGGAATGACAGCTGGTGTCAAAGTGTTTAATAAAATATATGAATTCAGAAAAAATTTATTAGACAATAACTTAACTCCAACTGGTAAAAAAATATCAAAACTCAATGAAAAAATTGATGAGCAGAAAGCTAATCTTTCTCAAGGAGATTTATTTGATGCAAAAAAATCAGAAAAAATTGAAAATAAAATAAAAAAATTACAGCAAGAAATAGCTGTTATTCAACAAAAAGCCAAAAACACAAATAAAAAGTTTTACAAATTTACTCAACAAGAAATTGATAACAAAACATTAGATTTTTTACAGAGTCAACCTGAATATAGAGCTGAGTCAAACAACGGTGCATATAGCACTATGCAAGCTCAAATGACCTCACAAATGATGAACGCATTTGAGAAAGGAATAACTAAAGGAGATGCTTATGCAAGGATTAAAGCAGCACGTAAGTTGATAAAAGGAAGATCTACTGCTGATTTAAAAACTACACAACGAGATCTTAGAAACTTTATAAGACAATCTCTGCCAAGTTTTGTGTTTGTAAAACCAGAGGTTACTAAATTAATTAATAAGGTAACTAACGCCAATACAAAAAATATAGAAAATTTAAAAGAAGAAGTTTTAGAATTTGTAAACACCAGAACAAACAAAGAATTAACTAAAAAAATTAACGAAATATTAGAAGGAAAATATCAAGACACACAGTCAGGTAGAAAAAAAGGTTATAAAGTTTCAGACGAAATACGTGTACGATTAGAAAACATAAAAAAAGAAATAGGAAATGTTAACAGTAAAACAGATGTAACTGAAGTTGAAGATATGGTTCAACAATTAGAAAATAGAATATCTAAAATAGAATCTGAAACATTTCAAAATGAAAAGCAAAGAACTGATGTCGCTGATTTGAGAGTGGTTTTAAATTATTTTAATGCACAATTAAGTCCAGAGGTTACAGTTGACAAAACTCAAGATTTACAAGATGTAATAAACGATTTAAACAGTTTAGTTGATCAAGGTAAAACTGAAATGGAAGCTTCTTTACGAGCTAAACATTTACATTATGTTTCTAATTTTGAAAAAGCATTTTATGAAATTACAGGAACTAAAGTAAGTTTATATATTCCTAATCCTGAATACAATGAATTACAAGTAGAGTCTAAATCAAATCCAAAAGAAATAAAAAATCCAGATAGTGAACAAATAATTAGAGATTATGAAGCAATATCTACTGCACGAAAAAAGGGAGTAATAAATAGAGCTAAGGTTAAGTTTTCTCAATTGACAGAGGGAATGGTTGCTTTTGTTATAGGTAATAATGATTTATTAAATCTAATGTCTAAAATAGGTAAAATGCCTGGTGAATTATTTGGTGGTGAACTCCAAGAGATGGTTACATTTAAAATAGACGAATCGACCAATGACTATAAAGCTCGAAAAATGACTACGACTATGCTTATAAATGCAAAACTTGAAGAGATTTATGGCACAAAAAAATGGAGATCAAAATCTCAAAAAGATAGCATTCCTGCTCCCACAGGTATTCTTATGTCAAGTGGTGTAGAAATAGAAGAGCTTAGTCAAAATCAAATGGCATATTTAGTAAATCAATACAGAGACCCTGCAAATGAGGCTTCGTATGAAACTAAATATGGCAAGGATTATAAGAGAGTAATGGAAGAAATGGAAGCCTTACTAAACGATGAGGTTAAAGAAATAATGAAATGGCAAGTTGAAGAATTTTTTCCATCACTATATGAAGGATATAATGAAGTGTATAAAAAAGTATACAGAACAACTATGCCATGGAATGAACATTATGCAGGTCGTATATATAGAGAAGGTACAGACTCTGAAGTTGGTGGTGATGTTTTATCAAATGAAAAAGGAGCTTACAAAGGTATGGCTTCACCTGCTTCAACAAAAGTTAGATTAAAAAACAAAAAAGCTATAAAAAGTATGGACCAAATGGCCGCTTTAATGACTTATGTTAATGACATGAATTATTTTGCTGCTTTTGGTGAAAATTTAAATGACGTAAATAATATTTTTTCTAATCAAGATATACGAAAAGCTATAACAAACCAATATGGTATTGGTCCTATGAAGAGTATTGATACAATGATTGATACTTTATCTAAAAAAGGTGTTAGATCAGAATATGGAATGGACTGGATAAATAATGTGACTTCAGCGTTTGTTATAGGTAGATTATCTATTAATCCAACAATATTTATTAAACAGTTAACTTCAGCGCCAGCTTACGCTGTGCGTATTGGATTTAGAAATTGGATGAAATATGGAACTATGAAGTTGCCTGAGATGAAATCTAACTGGAAAGAAATTACCGATAACTCTATTTATATACAAGATAGATATGGTGAATCAATCTTAAGAACAATAGAAAGTTATGCGCCAGGTAAAGTTCAAACATTAGTTCCATCAGAAACTATGGGTGACATTGTTAATGTATTAATGTATTTAGTTAAACAAGGTGATAAAGGTGCAATTGTTATTGGCGGTGTTCCTAACTATGCTTTTTACAAAGACCAGTATAGAAAGAAAAATCCTACAGCAACTAATCAAGAAGTAATTGATTATGCAATAAAAATGTTTGAGAGAGACACAAAAACATCTCAGCAATCAAGTGATATACAAGATAAAGATCAATTCCAAACAGGTGGGGCTTTTAATAGAAGTTTAAATATGTTTTTGACTTCAGTAAAACAATACTTGAGAAAGGAAATGACAACAACACGAAATCTTTATAGAAAAATAAAGAGTGGCGGTAAAGAAGGAAAAGGTACTTATTGGGAAAATTTTAAAACTTTAGCCATGTATCATTCTATTTTACCAGTTGTATTCCAATTTATTTCAGCTGGTCTCCCTGGTGTTTTAGCTCCTTGGGAAGAGGAAGATGAAGAAACATTACTAAGAGCTGCGGCTTTAGGAAATTTAAATGGGTTATTTATTATAGGTAGTTTTGTTGAAGCGTTTGGAGATTACTTAACTGCTAAACCATGGACAGGACAAGATGAATCAGCTGTTCCTATACTAACAATAGGATTAAAGTTTTTTAGAGAACTAAACGAAGCTAATAGATTTAATGTAACTCCATTTGATAAAAACGGAAAACAAAGAACAGCTGAAGCTATTCAAAAAAGTAAAGCAGGCAAAGAAGCTGCTATAAAAAAAGCTTTTTGGAATGTGTCTAACGCTGGATTACCATTAATACAGTTAGATCGTTTAGTTAAAAATGCAGATGAAATATTAAGCGGAAAAGCTTCTGGTACAGAATTAATAATGAGAGCTTTGCAGTTTTCTGATTATCAAATTCTTTCTAAAGAAGAACGAGCAGATGCTAAGAAAACTACACGAAAACCAAAGGGTAAAAAGCTAACTAACAAAGAATTAGAAAGATATTTCCCAGAGCAATATGAAGAGAAAATGAGGTTACAAGAAGAATATAAAAACTCTGATATGTATCGTCAAAAACAAGAAATTAAAAGACAACAGAAAGAGCGAAGAGAACAAATGCTTGATGAAATGTATAATTAAAATGTATGGCATTTAACGAACACCTTTGTATGCTGCAAAGTTATAGAATTTTGACTGGCAAAGACTCTTTTAGCACGTTGCTGGAAGAGTTTGATGAAGTTGAATTAGTGTTCGACCCTACACGAGCTGTGATTGTAATGGATGATGATGTATACGATTTAGTTAGGTATTATTTTGAGTCCAGGGAAGACTATGAGAAGTGTGCTGAAATACATTGGGCCAAGTGTAAAGCTAAAAATTCTTAGAGAAATTTCTGCGTTCCGCTTCAAGTTTATAATATAAAAACGCTTGGAATCCATTTACGTGAGAGTCTGTTGGAAAAAAATATTTCCAGCCTTTAGACCTCCCTCTATTAATATAGTAAAAGAAAGCAACAGCAGTTTTACCTCCTGATTTAGAAAAATTAACACATGCACTATGGTCTGATGTTGGTATAATTTCTTCTACCGAAAAAGATTCGTTACCTATATTTCCTACTCTTTTAGTATCAGAGTATCTTTGTGCGATAGTTTCACAGAAATCCTGTAATTCTGTAGCTATTCCTTTATTCATAGCTTTTGTTGTAGTTTCTGTATCTTTAATAAAATTTTAGAAGACTGAGGTAATTTTTTGAGTCTTAATATTTCTTTTATAACAGAAAGTTTTGTGTCTGTTTTAGATTTCATCTGACAAAGATTTTATTAGCTCACTCATAGTCTGTATAATATTTTTAGCTTTTTTTTTAGCTGCCTCGTGATCCCTGTCCATTAAGTCTTCGTAAATATTATCAGTCAATGAATGCAAGTTGTTAGTCACATAGTTGATATGTGTAATAGCTTGAATATCATCAGCAGAAACAGGGTTTGACATTAATCTAAGGAATTAAGTATTTGTTTTCCTACAGCTGTATCTATTTTGCCAATGGCTTTATAAAGTTTTCTTGACTTGACTTTAGTTGCGTGTCGTTCTGTTTGTGTGGATTCTTTACCCATGTTTGTGTAAAGACAGCAGTCTATAAATAAAAGGGTATCAATTTTCTTTTTGTCAGACCAGGTTTTATAATTTAAAATTTTATCTATGTCTTCTACGCTATAATCCATTTAAATATGTATTTATTTTTCGTTCAAAAGCTGAAAATTTATTTCCTGTTCTATGTTCAATATCAGCGACCAGTTTATAGAACTTTTTATACTTGCCAGTGTAGTGACTTACTTCCTTCCTCAAGTCACTTAACTCCAAATTTAACTTTTTATTTTGATTTACGAGAAATTTTATTCTGTTTTTTAAATCAGATTCAAGTATTGAATCAAAGTTTTCAACATTTTCAAGCCAATTATTTACAATATTATTGTATGAAAATTGTATGTCAGGATCATATTTTATTATGTAAGGGAGCTGTTTTAGACTATGCAATACAGTTGCATGGTTTTTGTTGAAAACTTTTGCAATATCCATTAAGCTCATTCGCAAATGTTTTCGTAAAATATCGTATACAACAGCTCTTGCAAATACATACTCACGTTTTCGTGTATTTAATCTTGGGTCAAGTCCCAGCACTTCTTCCACATTTAGTATTATGGCCTCTATTGTTTTTTCTTTAAGAGATAATTTCATTTTATATATGATTTTAAATTTATTAAGTCTAAGTATTCATCAGATTCTATGATGTGAAAATCCGTTAGTGTAAGAAACTCCCCAGCAGACCTTAAAATTTCTATTGCAAAATATACTGGTTCATCTCTATGTATTACAACCCCACCAACCACGTATGTTGTAAGCTCATTTATAGGGTACTCTTTTAAGTTGTTGTCTATATAATCAGATATAAGTATTTTGAGAGTTATATCGCTTAGTTCAGATAAAGAATCAATAAAATTATCTTCAACCTCATATCCTTTATCCTTTATATACTTCGGTTTTAAACCCATGCTTTTCTAATTCTTTTAATCTATATTTTTGTAGCTCTGACAAAACTCCTTTTGGTTTTTTTATTTCTGAAAAAAGCACGTCACAATTTGGAGGTAAAGCAATTAAATCAGGTATACCATTTTTATTTGTAAGTTTTAGTTTTATAACATAATAACCCTCTGCTTCAAGCTCTTTAATTCTTTTGTTCTGTATCTGTTGCTCTGTCATTTTTTTCCGTTTTGTTTCCAATCAATCCAAAATCCAACCGCAACCATAACGTGTAAAAATATAGACAAAGCGTATTCATATAGGTCATGCCAGGTGGCAAAATGTAAATGTACGTGTCCAATTATCCAAAAAGGTATCGCCATTTGTTGACTGTACCAAATTAAAAAAAATTTTATAAACTTCATACAGTAAAAGTATAGTTAAAATTTATTTAGTTTATTTCTGCTTAAAAAATATCCTTTTCCATGACCAAGGTCTTTAATGTTTTCAGGTTTTATTAAATCTTGTTTTTTTGCCCATCCAATTAAATGCACAATATTATATTGAACTACAGCAAGTACATAAATATCTACATCATTATTTACTTTTAATGTGGACAGTAAATTACCATCCATTCTGTTTGTAGACTTTACATCATACCTATTACCTTTATGTGTAACACCATCGCAGCTTCCACTTCTGACACTTAATCCAAAGTCTGGAAATACATTTTTAAATTTAGCAAATGCATATTCTGCTTTAAATCCTTGGATATCTGCAACTGTTCCATCATGCTGCCCCATCTTCGCGTCTACTACACCTTTAGATCTTGCTAAAAGTGATCGTTGTTCTCCTATAAATTTACAGATGTTAATTTCTGCAAGGCTTAGTTCTATTGCCGTGTGTTTTTTCATTGTATTTAATTTGAAGTTAATAAGTCTCTTTTAAAATGTCTTAAGGTATAATCTTTTTTCTTCGTTACAGCTTTATAAATATCTTTCTCAATGCCACCTCTTGAAAAAATCCAGTATACATCACTTTCCAATCTGTCTTTTGTTGTCATTCTATCTCTTGACTGCCAGTAACTGGTTGCGCTAAAATCAATATTGTAATACACCAGGCATGCAGCTTTCCTTAAAGATATACCTTCTCTTCCACTTACTATTTGCAAAGCTATAGTTTTATCTGTACTATTAAATTCTTCAAGCTCTGTGCATAATTGTTTGCCATAAACTTCTTTTAGTGCATTCAATTCTTCCTTAAACTTATAGAATATTCCTACTTGTACATCAGCAAAATTGTCATGGATAAACTGTGCCTTACTTAAATCTAATATCATAGAGTTACCAGACTCAAATTTAACAGTACCAGAATACATTTGATGAAGTTTCATCATGAGCTTTACTGGTGTGTCAGCCAATATAACATCATTATTACCTTCAATAACTAAATGCTTTTTTAGTTTAGCTGTAAGGTCATAGGTCCTTGAATTCATCTCTACCTCTAATACATGTTCTTTGGTATTAACTTTGAACCCAGCTTCTTTTTGAGTATATGAAATTGTATATGGTTTCATTTCGTCTATAATAGTTTGTAGACCATCAGAGTAATCGTTTATGATAAAAGAATTGATTTTTCTTTGCTTAACGTTTACGTATTGTTTAGAAAACTTATAAAAGTTTACATAGTCACTAAATGGATGCCTACGAACTACAGAAACCTGATGGTACATTTGACTGAATGATTCAGGTGTTGGTGTTCCTGACAGGAATATTACAAAAGGGTCGTTTTCCAAGATCAAAGAACGAACTTGTTTTGACCTTTTGTTTCTTTTTGGAAATGCTCCCATGCCATGAGCTTCATCACATATTACCATATCCCAACCTAATTGGTCTATTTTATGTAATGACTCGTAATTTATAACTGTAATGCTGTATGATGGATTAAGAAGTTTATAATCACTTTCAATACTGCTTATGGCTTTTTTCTTTGTAATAAACAAAAGGTTCGATACTGGCAAAAGCGCACTTACACCCAAGCTCGTGAGAGTTTTACCAGTTCGTACCTCCATCGCAAGATAAACAAATTTATGTTTTTGCAATAGAGGTTTGGCCTTATTTATTATTGATTTTTGATAGTCTCTAAACTCCATATTAAAAATCAAAATTACCGTTAGTTTCTAACTCATGTTTTGTTCTAAAACGTAACCATCTACCTACAGAATCCCTATCAGCTTCAGGCTTACAGTCATACTTAAACATTGAGTATGCTTCCAACCACTTGTTAAACTTAGTTCTTGATACAGTCATTTTAGATTTAGGAGCAAAATCAGGGTTGTCTTCTACAAAATCTAAATACAAATCGTTTTTATAAACCTTGTAACCCTTAGCTAACTTTTCATTTATGTTGTTAGTTCCAATCAACCCACACCACTCTAAAAATTCATGACAAGTTGCAGCAGAAAGCTGTCTTATTTTTAAGTTTACAAACTTTGATTTAATCAATCCATGCATCATGTATTGCTGCAGGCATCCAATCATGTAGTTATCAAACTTACACCACTCTTCATCATCCCACTCTCCAAACATAAGCTTACCAAATTCTTTTAATGGTGTTAAATCTTTTGTATAGTACTGTGCTAATTCCAGCTCCCACTTTCTCCTGGCAAAAGATGAACCTTGACCTTTGATAGCATAGTTAGTTGTAATAGCAATTTTTGGAGACTTACTAAATGGTATCTTTATAGCGTCTTTATTCTTTTTCTCTAACACCAATCCCTCTGTTATAACACTAAACAATCTTTCAAAATCGAAGTGCTTTTTAACATCATCAAAACATAAAACCTGTGTGTCAACACTAACAGTCTGATAAGCAAAGCTTTTCTCAAAATTAAAAGACTTACCATCTATAAACACTAACTTCTTCATGTGGCTTAGTGCGTTCATAAATAAACCCTTGCCAGTTCCACCTTCAGGATTATCAGAAATAACCTCATCATTTAAAATGACAGCTGGACAGTAGGATAAGTTTTTCCATTGGTGCAGAAGATATCCTATTGTAGATTTCATAGATTTAATTCTGCTTTCATCCTGACCACATATGTTAGTAATGAACTGCTGGTAGTCACATCCATCTCCATCACATAGTTGAAAATTTCTGTCAATTACATGATCACTCCAAACGTATCCTCCTAAGTCTAAATAATCAATCCTTGTTACAGAGTCATGTTTAACTTTAACAGCTCCGTTTTTGTAGTACAAGTATGCAGTATCTTTGTTGTCCTCTATAAAGTAAACATCTATTGAAGATAGTAAAGTTAAAAACTCTTCTCTAAAATAACGTGTGTGTTCAGCAAAATAATTATAAACAGACAGGTCATCTACCTCCAGCAGATAATTAAGAATAAAATCTTTTATTTCTTTTTCTGAAGTGTGGTCTATTAAATTGTTTGTTACTTTTACAAACACATAATTTTTACTGCCTTCAGGATTAAATTTAAAGAATCCATTTTCTTCTAAAAATTGTTTAAAAAGAATGTGTACTATTTTTATGACACCCTTATCGTTTTTAGTCCAAAACTGATTGTTTGCATTTTCTTGGTCTAATCTTGATATGACATTCTCTATTGTCGTTGTTTCAACATCAGAGTTCTCAAGCTCAACTCTGATATCTTTTTTTGACACACCACGTTTTAGCTTCATTCTCACGTTGTTAACCTTGTCCTCGTCTTCATAGTACTTAGTTCCGTGATTATGTTTCTGTGAGTATGCACTGTCTATAGTTCTCTTAATCTCTGATATTGTAAATGTTTTTGTTCTGTAGTTCATCAGCTGTGACTCAGCTAAAGACTGATAAATTCCAAAATCATTAAAAGCTGCAGCCAAAACATAAGCATTGTTATTTCTCTGTCCTTCATTCATTGGGTATTTTTTAGTCCACCACTTTACAAGTATGTCTACTATCTTGTTCTCATCTGTTAAAGGGATGGTAGGTATATCTGAGTGCTTATTTATTTCTACGTACTCTTGCTCTTCAATTTTATCCCATAAACTTGATTGTGCATTAATGTGAATTAGTGGGTCATAAGACTCATAGCAGACACGTGAGACATTTTTACAGGTCTTATCAAAGTATTCGCTATCGAAGTAATTTTGAAGGCTTAAAAAGTAACTTTTGTGGTTGTCTTGAATAGGTGGTATTTTTACCAGTGCCTTTAATCCATTCCCACTTGGAGAAATAAATACAGAGTACACGTATTTATCTTTTGATAGTCTCTCTTTTTCTTGCAGCAAATCTCTGTTTGATTTGTAACCATCAAAATCTAAGCAGATAAATCCACTGTGTTCCTTCAGTGCATTGTCAGCTCTTTTAGAAAAGAGGCCACTGAAACAAATTGCTGGTAATTTTTGTTTTAAAATGTTTCTGTTTTCTTTGTCTTTCTCTGCTCTAATCTTTTTTACTATATCTTTTGAAGCTCCGTCCTGTATCCTTGTAAGTATTAAATTTATGTTTCTATAGAAGGGCTGTGATGTCTGTTTTATGTCTTTAAATATTGTAATGTCCATTTTATGTCGATTTTATGTCGTTTTAACTTTATCTATTTTACTGATATTTAACTATTTATATTATTTAATGTTGATAATGTTAATAATAATGTTAAAAATATAGATAAGTAATAGTTGATTTAATTTTTTTATTATAGAGTCCAGTATAACCCCTAAAAAGTGACATTCGTCACAGTTTGAAGCAAAGAAAAGGGGCAAAAGCCCCTTCGTCTTATCGCTCCGTAAATTTAAAAGTCAAGGCCGTCGCTTACCTCTTCTTTTACTTGTTGTTCAGGTTTGAACTGGTCAATAGCTACGTAGTGAGTCTTTCCATACTGGTCAGCCTCTCTCTTTTTCTGTACAATAAGCTTGACATACTTTTTGTTATTGTACTCAAAAATAAACTCTTTCGGAAGATCAGTTAAACATACCGATACAGCCACTTGGTCTCCATCGAACTTTGACTTTCCACTTCCTACGTAAATTTTCTCTTTTTGTTCACTCATTTTATTTAATTTTAATTGTTTGCTCCATATGGTTTAATGTAGATAGCATAATTTTATTTTTCTGCTCTACGCTGTTACAGGACATTGGAACTTCTATCCACATAACAGTTTCTTTTGGCGTTAACTTAAACAGACTACAGAGTCTGTCTATGTATGTACGCACTGATGTCTTCAGTTGATTCATTGCTAAAAAATTTATGGTAAACTTCAACAGCCTTCTCTACCTTCTCCTGTCCACCTTTCAAAAAAGTAGAAGAACAATCGAAAATACCGAGTCTTGCAGTTCTCTTGTCGATAACAAAAAATACAAGAGGCTTATTAAACAGTCTCTGATAAATGTAAGCTTGACTGTCATAATTATAAGTCTTTGCACTGTACATAAATTTATCAATATCAGAACTGGTCTTAATGTCAATAATTAACTCGCTGCCGTTGTTTATAATATCAGCTTTTCCCTTCCAATCTAAATTCATTATTTTTTGAATCTCAGGAACTTCAAACTGATTTCCTTCCTCATAGATGAGGTCACACATCTCCATGTTGGATGTCATCTTAGTACACAGAAAATCAAGATGCTCTTTCTCTTTTTTAAGTAAAAGCATTTCTCCAACTTCAGCCTCCTTCTCTTTATAACGCACAGTATTACGTGACGCTACATCAACAACTTGAAAGTCATCTAACTTGTGTGGCTCTAAGATTTTAGTATGGAAGTATCTGCCCTCTAACATGGGCTTTGTAAATTCAGAGCTAACTCTAAATTGCGTAGGGTTCTTGAGCAGCTTACCTATGTCAGAGTTAGACAGGTATTGCTGTCCAAACTCTCCATAGTATTTGCTGTCATCCTCAAGAGCCTTGAGTATATCTGCTTTAGTCATCCTTTATGTTTTTTTCGATTTCAGTTTTAACCTTAGCACTAATCTTATACTTGGTCTTAAGATTTTTTACTATTGTAGCTAACCCTAACTCTTTGTTTTTAGAAACATAAGTCAGCACCTTGCTCCAGTTTGTGTCTCCAATATTAAGTTCGTATGTAGTGACAGTTTTTTTAGAGGCACTGGCCTTTGCTGGTGCTTTTGCAATATCCTGTCCTGTAGTCTCTAATAGGTCTTCTCCAGCATACAAGCTTAATCCAAGTCCATGCATAGCAATCGCTTTTGCTGTTGCTCTTTGAATAGCTGTGTTAACATCCATAGATGTAATCTTGTCAACTGTAATTGACTTGTTTCTAAAATCCTTAATTGGAAGATAATCAATATGCTCAATACTGTTGACTACTACTCCAACCTTTACGTATCCTGTAACTCCATCAGTGAACCAGTTTAATCCAGTCTCAGGAGATTCGTATACATTTCTTTGTGCATCGGAATGCTGTAATTTTAGGTATGCCCACGCATTTGCCCATGATAGGTAATCGAGGTTACCTTTTTTCTCTACCTTGCTCTTTACATTTACTGCAACAAGCTTTTCAAAATAACTTTGTTTTGTACTCATTTGATTTTAATTTAATTAATAATTGATTTTAATTTTAACTGCAGCTCTGCATACTTATTCAAAGCTACTTCTCTTCTATTTTTTAAGTTCTTAATGTGTTTGTCGTTTTTCCGTGTGTTCACTTCATTCTTGATTTTTGCCTCAATAAGCTCCAGCTTGTGCAGACAATTCGATATGCCTAATTTTACACAGCCCACGTTCCAACCATCCTCATAGAAATAAGAATATTCTATTGGTGTACATTCTTTATAATAAGAACCACCTTTACCAGTATTTAGTATTTCGATTCGGTCACTAAATTTTTGAATCTTAACACCTCTTTTTATAACATTAAAACCGACAGGCTGGTCACTTATAACTGCCTGACTCTGTTCAGATGCTTGGTTCAATATTTCTTTTAGACTATACATTTTACTTTTTTAATACTTCTGTTATAAAGTTTTGAAAGTCAGCATCCCCATCAATCAACTCTTTAGCTTTCTTGTAGCTGTAAAGAATGTTGGAGTGCGTAACGGCGTGTCCGTTCTCTTCCATAAATCTTTTTATGTAGGAAACTCTAATTGGTCTCTCCATGCATAAATAATAAAGCAGCTGCCTTGCATCTACAATATCTCGTCTTCTGTTTTTAGTAAACATATCATCTAATGTGATATGAAATTTCTTTGCTATTGCTGTAGCATAAACATCAAATATGTCTCTCTTCATCTATTGGTTTTTTAGTTTGTTTAATTCAAAATTTAAGTGATCTATTGCTTTCTGAATATCCTCGTTCGGAGACTCGTGTTTTTTGTATGCTCTCAAGATATAAGTACATGCAGTTCCAAGGTTGTAATTTAAATCAAAATTGGTCACTACATCTATAGCTTTGTAATTATTTTTACCATCGTAGTAAGATGGCGTTTCAACCTTCCCTTGGTCAGAGCTGGTGGTCGTCCAGTATTTTTTGTTTATATCCATTTTCGTTATGTTTTGTACCACAAAAACCCCCATGCGTTAACATGGAGGCGATTGTTTGAATCAACTACAATTCAGATTAATGGCTAACTATATTCCCAGTGGATATTCATCTTCTACTTCCTCATACTCAACATCAATTGTGTTTTCTTCGTCGTCAACATTGTTTATTATGTTTTGACACATAGCCATGTGGATAGCGTTGTTTCTTGTGATAGGGTCGCTTGGGTCAAACGACTCGAAAAGTTTTTGTAATATGCTCATAATTTGATTAAATTTTAATTATACTTGGTTTGTAAAGGTACTATAAATATGTCATAACTGCACTGTTTTTTTGGAAAAAGATATGACACCATACCCAAAAAGATATGATGCCGTACCCAAAAATGCTTGTTACGAGTTAGTAGCAGAATTGCTTTCTAACACCATATCTATGAATTCTTTTATGTGTCTTTGCTCTGCATAATCATGTTCTTTCATAGCGTGTTCTAACTCCTCTCTGTCGGTCTCATACTCGAAATTGTAGTACAAGTTGTCCATCCAAGAACTGATATCATCATGGTATCTGTACTCATGATAAGTCATTTCTTGATGCTCTGTTGTTCCATGTTTGTCAAACTTAGCTATGCCAGCAAAATCTTCTCCACACTCTTCATACTCCATCTCAGCTGTTAAGCTGTAGTGTTGACATATTTGTTTAACTAACCTTACTGGTGGACTCCATGCACTGTCTCCAGCAACAGTAAAAGTTTCTTCATCATCACATGGATAGTCATTTAGATTAAAGTCCCACCAGCGTGTTCCGTAGTAGTAAAAATCATTATACTTTTTTGCAAGCTCCTCTTGAGTAACTCCAATCTTACCTTTGTCCAGTACGAAGTCTCCAAACTCTACAAAGTAATTGGTTTTATCATACTCCTTGAACTTGTTTCTTAGTTTTTTTAATGCAGCAGCGTTTCCATTAAACGTTACGTAATTCCAACAATTGTTTGCCATTTTATTTAATTTAAGTTATGTGACTTATGTCGTGAATAGGGAGGAATCGAACCTCCCAAGCACCATGCTATTCTGTAATTATTCTGCTGGTAACATCACTGTGATATTATTGTCCTCTACAACAATAGTACCTGTGTCTCCCCACTCTTCTCCTCTCCACTCAATTTCTCCAGTCAGCTTTAATCCCCATCCTTTAAAGATGTACTTGATTACGTACTCTAACCACTTTACGTACTCGTAGAATTTCTCTCCACCATCCCATTCTAAATAGTATTTGCCGTCATGCTTTGTTATCTCCCACTGCAGCCATATTGATGGCTTTCCGTTTGGCTGGTAACCATCCTCGTGGCGTTGATTAGCAAACTTCTCATACGTTTGGACCATGTCGTTTGTTAATGGTTTGTCGAACTCTAATTGTCCTCTAAAATCTGTACTGTATCCCATGTCTATTTATTTTAATATTAAAATTATTAATGTTACTACTACACCTGCGAATCCAACAAATATTGCAATCATGCTGTCGCTGTATTTTCTGTCAGAACGTCCTTGTCTTGAACGATACTGTCTTGGTTTTTTATCTTTCATAGCTTACTTGTTTTTGATTGCACTACGATTAATAAAGGTCACTATTTGATTTAGCTCGTAAATCTCATCACTACCTATTCTTTGACTCCAGTCCAGTATTCCTTTGACTGCAGCTCTGACTTCATTTAAGTCTTTACGTAATGATTTTACTTTCTTTTGAGACTCTAAATAGTCTCCCATTAATTCAGTGATTCTGTTGAAATCTCTGTCTTTTTGTGTTTCTTGATAACTGCTCATTGTATTAAATTTAAGTTATGGCATTATTGCCTTTTACCACCAAAAACCCACTCCGTTTTGGAAGTGAGTTAGGTGTGTTTAGGGATCCGTTGATTTTACTCTTTGCTCTCTGTTATAGCTTGCTCAATATCATCAATTGTATTTTGTGAAAGTATGTCCCATATACATACTCCACAGTGCGTGATAGATGTAATACTTATCTCAGCTGGACTACCACAATAATCATAAGTCTGAGCTTCAGCGTGTGCATACTCATAGTATACATCAAGCTCTATGTCATCCACTTTGTAAGTGAATGTTTCATCATTCCAAATGCTCATATAAGATTGTTTAATTGGTTAATACTATCACTGAAATCTACTCCAGCAATCACATGAGATTTTGTGTCATTACATCCTTCCATTTCTACCCACTGCTCGTAACTTCTGTAGCTTGTGCGAACATAAATAATAGACTCTAATGACTTTACATTTGTTCCGTTGATACTGCATACTAATCGCATTTCTTCCTCAGTTGCGATGGTCATTACATCGTCCCATACTTGATTGAATTTTTCATCTGTAATCATAAATTGTAGTTTTAAATATCTGCATTATTGCATTGATACTGGAGAAGGAATCGAACCTTGCTTACAACCATTCCAGTTAGTCGGACAGCGTGTGCTAAAGCTTGTAGCTATAGTTCTCTGCTACCCATGTACATAAAGTCTCTCTATTGCCCTCTGACAGCTCCATGAACAGGTTAAATACATTAGCAGTTCCACCATGACCATTTCTCTTGTTGAGGTTGTTCCATTTGGCTTCTATGTGATTAGCCAGTGACGTACCCTCTCCAAAAGCTTTTTGTATCCATCCAGCTGGGAAGTTATACGCAAAGTACATGAAGTTAGTAATTGAGTCAGCTGCAGCATCTCTTTTCTCTTCTTCTTCATCATACTCGTCATACCATTCTGTCCATATGTACAGCTCCTGCTCATGTGCATCGTCCAGTATGAATTCATCGGTGCATTCAGTGTATGCATTTTTGTAGTTCTCT
>Ga0209199_1000474_pt1 | contig 57770 bp, 50 predicted proteins | sample COGITO_mtgs_1105_7_FD_184805 | JGI IMG/M metagenome (GOLD analysis project Ga0209199, IMG submission 184805) | Pelagic marine microbial communities from North Sea - COGITO_mtgs_110523 (SPAdes) (version 2) | ecosystem: Environmental > Aquatic > Marine > Epipelagic ... | reverse complement strand
CACACCCTCCATCACAACAGGGCTGCGAGGCTTGAGCTATGTAGAAGTTGAAGTCACAGGTCCAAATAGAGACTTACACTCTGGGATTTACGGAGGAGCGGTTGCAAATCCAATCAATGTATTGGCAAAAATGATTGCTTCCTTACATGATGAAAACAATCACATTACCATTCCTGGTTTTTATGATAAGGTCGAAGATTTATCTGACGAAGAACGCGCAGAAATGGCAAAAGCGCCGTTTTCATTAGAGGCCTATAAAGATTCTTTAAAAATCAATGCCGTCTATGGCGAAAAAGGCTATTCAACCAACGAACGCAACTCAATTCGTCCCACACTAGATGTGAATGGAATTTGGGGTGGCTATACCGGTGAAGGCGCCAAAACCGTTATTGCGAGCAAAGCTTATGCGAAAATATCAATGCGTCTAGTTCCTAATCAGGATTGTGAGGAAATTACATTGCTATTTAAAGCCCATTTTGAGAGCATTGCTCCAGAAGGTGTGACTGTAAAAGTGACTCCACACCATGGAGGTCAAGGCTATGTAACGCCCATCGACACCATTGGATATAAAGCTGCTGCGATGGCTTATAAAGAGACCTTTGGCATTGCACCCATTCCACAACGTGGTGGGGGAAGTATTCCCATTGTGGCCTTATTTGAAAAAGAATTAAAGAGTAAAACTATTTTGATGGGATTTGGATTGGACAGTGATGCCATCCACTCCCCTAACGAACATTTTGGACTTTTCAATTACTTTAAAGGGATCGAAACAATTCCGCTGTTTTATAAATATTTTACCGAGCTTCAGTCATAACTTTTGTAAAACTCCTCCGTTTTATTTAATTTAGTAAAATGCTAATTCTTAATTTTAAATCTAACTTGACCTAAACATGAAATTAAAATACACCTTGGAATCTGCCGTTTTTATATGCGGCGCAGTCGTCATGGTTTTTGAACTTGTAGGCTCAAGAGTCATCGGGCCCTTTTTAGGAACCTCCTTATTTGTATGGACCAGCCTCATTGGAATTATCCTCGCAAGTTTGAGTCTTGGCTATTATTTGGGCGGAAGACAAGCAGATAAAAACGCCTCCATGTCTCGTTTGGCAAGAATCATCCTTTTAGCAGCAATTTGCATCGCAATCACTATCGGAATCAAAGATATTTTATTGCTATTTCTCCAAAAAAATGTTGGAGACATTCGTGTCGCGTCTGTGATTGCATCTATTATTTTATTTATGCCCGCTAGTATCTATCTAGGTATGGTATCTCCCTATGCGGCCAAGCTAAAACTGAGCAGCTTAGAAAACACGGGGCGAACCATTGGAAATCTATACGCACTCTCAACTGCTGGAAGTATTTTTGGGACGCTCTTTGCAGGGTTTTACCTCATCCCCTTTTTTGGAACCAATAAACTATTAATATTTTTAGCCATTATCTTAGTGGTGATTTCTATTGTTTTGTCCCTAAAAACCAACATCAAATCAAAAGTGGCCGTCTTACTATTTCTTGTAATGGGATTGATTGCTTTTAATTTTTTGGATGCACTTTTAATTAAAAATGGATTTATTGATATTGACACCCCTTATAACCGAGTATTTATTACCGATACGAAGCAACAGGGACAAGACCTCACAATCCGAAGAATGGGCATCAATAACGAAGGGCATTCGTCCATGTACTTGGAGTCGGACGCCTTGGTTTCAGAATATGCGAAAAGCTATCATTTGATAAGTCATTTTTATCCTGATTTCAAAAATTGTTTAATGCTAGGAGGTGCAGGCTATTCCTTTCCAAAAAGCTACCTCAGAACATACCCAAATGCCGAGATTGATGTGGTTGAAATTGATCCTAAAGTGACGCAGTTGGCAAGAGACTATTTTAAATTAAAAGAAGACCCACGACTCAGTATTTTTCATAACGACGGTCGGACGTATTTAAACCATACCGATAAAACTTATGATGTAATTCTTGGAGATGCCTTTAACTCCTCCTATTCAATTCCCTATCAACTCACGACGCAAGAATCTGCACAAAAAATGCACGACATTTTGAATGAAGATGGTATTGTGATTTTAAATATCATCTCCTCAATTGAAGGCGGTTCAGGAAAATTTTTCAGAGCGGAATACGCAACCTTTAAAACAGTCTTTCCTCAACTATTTGTATATCCATTATACGATTCAAAAAATGGGAAAACCATTCAAAATATATTTTTAATCGCCTCAAAGTCTAAAGATAAAAACTATCCGTTTTCAAATGAAGTACCCGATTTAAACAACCGTCTTCAAAAGTTTTGGCACAAAGAAATCCCTAGTGATTTACCTATTCTCACCGATGATTTTGCCCCCGTTGATTATTATATTGGTGCTGTTCAAAGTAGCATTTCAAAATCCCAAATGAAACAAGGACTTTGGAGTAGAGTAGAACGATTTTTAAACAGATTGTAGTCTACTTTCCAATCACTATTTTTTGAGAGAGCACTTTTTTGTCTTGTGTAACCCGTAAAAAATACGGACCTTGAGAAAACTGACTCACATTTAACTCTGTACGTTTTTCTGTTAAAACGTGTTCGAAAATTTTCTTACCCGTTATCGAAAACAACTCAAACGATATATCTTCATTTAAGGCATGTTCAATATTGAGTGTGGATGAAGCAGGATTCGGATAGATTTTAATCGTATTTAATTTGAATGTATCCGCGTCTAAGGTTGTAAAATCAACACACGAACTTAATTCCGTACAAGACCCTACAGTCACTTCAACAGCATAACTACCGCTTGCAGTAGGAGAAAATGACTGACTGACTTCGGTCGTTATTGGAAGGTTCGTACTGCAATCCACCCATTGATAGCTGGCATTGTCCATATCCGAAGTTAAAGCCGTGGGACTTATCGTGAGTGAATTATCAACGGACACCAAACTCCCTTTGGTCACCATATAAGACATAATCAATTTTGCGATCTCATGAAAATAAGGCAAATCCAACGTACTGTAACGATCGCTAGAAGAATGGTAGTGAGGTGTTTGATCGTCATTCTCCCAAGACTCACCCACCAACACCGCAGAAAATCCTTGATCCCAAAAACGTGCATGATCACTAGCTGGCGTTCCAGGGTTCACCACATTAACGTTTAAATTAAAACCATAGGTGGACAACAAGCCCACCAAGTCATCTTTCATCCCTAGAGAGTTCGCAATAGGACGCACATCAATATCAAAATCATCGTCATCATCGCCATCATATCCCATCATGTCAATATTTAAAACACCCAATATGTTATCCCCATTGTTATTGGCCTGCGTTGCATAAAAATTAGCTCCTCTTAGCCCTATTTCTTCTTCATCCCATAAGGCATAAACAAGCGTATTGTCCATACATTGAGTCGATAAAATACGTGCAATTTCTAAGACAGTTGCCGTCCCAGAGGCATTGTCATCGGCACAATAATCTGCCACCGAATCGTAATGTGCACAAATAATGTAAATATCGTTTGGATTGGTTTTCCCTAACTGCGTTGCAACAATATTGCGCCCGTTCGTATTAAAAGCCTGATCAGTTACTGTTAAATTATCCATTGCAATAAATTTCTCAATCAAATAATCGCCAGCGAGGTCATTGTTGGCTTGTCCTCTATTCAATATAGTGACGGCATTCCCACCAACACTCGTTGCGACTTCGCCCGTAAATTCCTGAACCGTTAAACTTAAAGTATCTAAATTAACGGCATTAATGAGGTCTAATTCTGTTTGAGCAGACAGCGTACTCATCACACAAACACTAAGACTTAAAAGTAATTGCTTCATAAAGTTAAAATATTGGTTTTTTCAAAACTACATAAATTTAAATGAAACTATGATTTGTAAGCTATTTAAAACCCTCTGTTTGGATGGTGAGGATTTATATCTAAGGATGTTTTTTTATTGAGGATTAATTCAGACACTAGTTTTCCCGTATCTGGCCCTAAAGTCCAACCCAACATGGCGTGCCCTGTGGCAATGGTCATATTTTCGCAAGACTGAGGTTTTTCAATATACGGCAACCCATCTGGTGAAAGTGGACGAAGTCCGTAAGTAGCCGCCTCCATTTCGGGAGTTGACAATTGAATGGAAGGATAATACTGATGAACCGCTTTCGCGATCACTTCCACCCTTTTTCTATTTATATGGTGATTGATAACTGCAATTCAAAACGGTGACAACGCTGAGTCCATCTGACTTTAAGAAGTTGATTTGAGCTGACTGCTTAGTTTTTTAGGCATATTTTTAACCACCATGGCATAGCTATGGTCAATGAGTTCGAAAAGAAACTCAGGCGGAAAACCGCAGTTGCTCAAATAGATGGTATTCCAATGTTTTTTATTGGTGTGAAATCCAGAGTGAATGGAATCGTATTCATTTCGGAGTTCTTCGGCATAATCTGGGTCGCATTTCAAGGTAATGGAGGGCTTGCCTTGCTCCCACGCTTCCAGTGGGCACAGTGCAAATATTTTTCCTAAGACTTTATAGACCAAGGTGCTTTCATCAAAAGGAAATTCTTCGGTGGTTTGTTCTTTTTTTAAACAAAAAGATTGGATGGCATCAATGGTGATCATCAGGGTTTTGGGGTTTCTTTATCATATAATTTGTACAAAATTGGTTTGCTGGGCGAGGCATCATTTTCAAAGGGTGCAATTAAAATATTTAAAATATACTTTCCATCCAGCACTGAATTCGGAACATAAATAAGTTCCGTGATTGTTGCATCCATGCGCATTTCGCCGTCAACATCCCAAAAGGCTTTGTGTGCCAAAAGCTGTCCATCGTCTTTTTCTTTATCGACACTCGGTGTATCTACTAATAAGTGCTTCACCCCCTTTTCACGGAGGTAAATAGCGGCGGCTTCCGTAAGGTAGGGCGGATTTGTATGTGCGTATTGTCGGCTTAATTTATCGGTTGTATTGGGAAGTGTTCGAATCACCACCGCTTCTCTTTTTTTGTTGCCTATCGCATAGCGCAGTTGTTTTTCGGAAATAATAAAATCGCCATTTAAGGATTCTGGAACCACGGTAATGACTTCCGCCACAAACAAAAATTGGGTCAAACAGCTATTAATTGTGTGAACTTCCTCAGTGATATGCCCCACACATTCGGTGTGCGTTCCATGCGCATGCGGATTAAATTCAATGGTATTAAAATTAACCGCAGCCCCCTCTTTGACGCTTCCAGTCCATCCTTTTACTTTGGCTGGATATATTTTAGGCGGCGGCAAATACCATGCATTTACATTCTCTTCAGAAGCACGAAATGGAATTGAAATGTCCAAAGGCTGATCGATATAGATGGTGTAGGTACGGCTATTGGCTTGAATAATTGCTTTCATGTGTCTTATTTATTGTTTTTTAACGGTCACACTTCGACTACGCCTGTCTGCCGATAGGCAGGCTCAGTGCAAGCATGTTATATCCATTTAGTCATTTTCTTGAGTATCAAGTTTTAGTTATGGATGGGTTCATGCGCTAAATATAAAATTAATTAAACTAAAAACAAATCGGAGGCAATTCCGTCCGAAAGAAATTTTCCAGTTCTTGTGATTTTTAAATGATTATCTTCTAAAACAAGGGTTTTTGAGGCTCTGAATTTTTTTGAGTTCTCAAGTAATTGGGCTTTAATTTTCGCTCCAAAATCAGTTTCAATTTTTTCAAAAGAAACGCCCCATATCGTTCGCAGACCCGTCATGATGTATTCATTAAATCTATTTTCTACAGATAATACTTCGGATTCAAATGGCCGTACACCAACTTCTAAGGATTTGATATACTTGGAGTTGTTCGAAACATTCCAGCTTCTTTGAACCCCATCAAACGAATGTGCCGAGGGCCCCACACCCATATAGGTTTTCCCCAACCAGTAACTTGTATTGTGTCTTGAAAAATAGTCGGGATGTCCGAAACTACAGGTTTCATAATGGGTCAATCCTTGGGTTGCAGTTTCTTGTAGCAAAACCTCAAAATGTTTGGCTGCCAACTCATCATCCATTGGGGGATGACTTCCTTTATTGATGAAATGCTCCAAGGCAGTTTTTGGTTCTACGGTCAGGGCGTAACAAGACAGGTGTTTGATTCCAAATCCAAAAGCAGTTTGTAAGTTTTGTCGCCACTGTGCAACCGACATTGTGGGCATTCCAAACATTAAATCGATGGTGATATTATCAAAATAAGTCGTGGCAATTTCTAAACATTTTTTAGCCTCGGCGGCATTGTGCGCTCTGTTCATGGCTGCTAAATCCGACTCATGAAAGGATTGAATTCCGATGCTCAATCGGTTGATTTTAGTGTTTGAAAGTGCTTTTATTTTTTCTTCATCCAGATCATCTGGATTGGCTTCAAGAGTGATTTCGGGCGTATCGGATACCTTGTAATGTTCGTAAACCGTCTGAAGGATCACTTCTAATTCCGAAACTTCTAACACGGTTGGAGTGCCACCTCCGAAGTAAATCGATTGAATTTCTTCAAATGCGTATTCCGATTTGCGGAGCATCAGTTCTTTACAAACCGCTTTGATAAAGGCCGATTTAGAATTTTGATTCGTCGAAAAGTGAAAGTTACAATAGTGACAGGCTTTTTTACAAAATGGAATGTGGATATAAATACCGGACACTAAAGTGAAATTTTTTGATTAATATTTGAATGCTTTCGCATTGATAATGTGTTGTAAATGATGATTGCAATGCCAGGCATAAATGGCCAGACCTTCTTCTAAGGTAACCAGCTCATTCCCCTCAGGATGGAGATAGGTTCTTTTTAATTGCGAATCGTCTAATTGTTCTAATAAAAACACCCACCGTTCATGGATTCCTGCCAAAAGCGTGGTCGAACTTTGAATGCTATAATTTACCGTATCGGTCAATTCTGCCCATGGTGCCTCGTCGTAAGGCTTTATGGTAGGAGTGTCTTCGGTCAATGCTAATTTAAAACGGATGATGCTGTTCATGTGGCTATCGACACAGTGCCCAACCACTTGTTGAATGGTCCAACCCTCAGGGCGGTATTTATAACGTAGTTCTTTGTCTGTCAGATGCGTCACTTCTTTTGCTACCAACGAAGGAAACTGTTGTATCGCCTGTATCCAGTCTTGGATATGAGCAGGTTCAATTTTGGCAGGAATCTTAGGTTTTCCAATAGGATATTTGAGGGCTTCTATGTCCATAATAGTAGTTTTATTTTTTAACTCTACTTTCGTTTTGCTTCACAAAGGCACTCCAACCAGTGTAACTTTTACCACCAGTGACTTTTCCTTGGTTGTAAAAATGACAAACTGCCGCTGCCAATCCATCCGTTGAATCTAAGTTTTTGGGCAATTCTTTTAAATTCAAAAGGCTTTGCAGCATTTTAGCCACTTGTTCTTTACTGGCATTTCCGTTTCCAGTGATCGCCATCTTTATTTTCTTAGGAGAATACTCCGTAATGGGAATTTCTCTTGAAAGTCCGGCTGCCATGGCAACGCCTTGCGCTCTTCCGAGCTTTAACATACTTTGTACGTTTTTACCAAAAAAGGGCGCTTCAATGGCAATTTCATCGGGATGGAATGTATCAATCAATTCAATAGTGCGTTCAAAAATAAGTTTGAGTTTCAAATAATGATCGTCGTATTTTTGAAGTAGCAACTCGTTCAATTGCAAAAACTCCATGGTTTTCCCCTTGACTTTTATCAGTCCAAATCCCATAATGGTGGTTCCGGGGTCAATCCCTAATATAATTTTTTCTTCTGGCATTAATCTACTCTAAGAATTATTGGCAATTGAAATGCCGTTTGCACTTGTTGACTTCGTTTAATCGCGGGGTATAATTTTGGGAGTCCTTTTAAACTACGACTTAAAATGGAGTCCAAATCTGGAATTTGTTGTGTGGTCAATTCTTGTGATTGAATTTGAGAAATTTGAATCTCTCCGCTATTGGACACCAACAAATCGATGAGAATTGTATCGCTCACTGTTTGCGTTACGATGATATTTTGGGTGCTAAAGTATTCAGAAATATGGGTTGTAATGGTTTGTTCAAAACATTTTTTGTTGTCTTGAAAATCAATAGAATCTACACAGTTTTCAAAATTGGGATAGCGATCGACTTCATTCCAATTAAACGTTTTTAATTCTTGCATTAAAATCGTATTAGAATCCAGTTTCTTTTTTTCATAATAATTACATGAATAAAAAGAACAGAAAAGTAAGACAAAAACTAAATATCTCATTGGTTCATTGTGAACCCTAAAATTACAATTTTTTATTTTTTAAATAGATAAAAACCAAATTAGATTATACTTTTGGTCCTCCAGCCATGATTTCGTCATTGGCATAGCTTTCAAATTTTTGGAAGTTTGTTTTAAAAGAGGCTGCTAATTTATGAGCTGTTTTATAAAATCCTTCATCATTTTTCCAGGTTTTTCGTGGGCTTAAAAATTCGGTCGGAACGTTGGGACACACTCTAGGCTGAAGCACTCCAAAAACGGAATGGATGTGGTAGTTGTCTTTATTAGCCGCTTCTAAAGAGCCATCCATCGCTGCGTTGATCATTGCGCGGGTAAACGCCAATTTCATGCGCGTTCCGATTCCATAAGGGCCGCCAGTCCATCCGGTGTTTACCAACCAAACATTCACGCCGGTTGCTTTCATTTTAGCACTCAACATTTCAGCGTATTTAGTGGGATGTAAGGGCATAAAAGGCGCTCCAAAACAGGCTGAAAAACTAGGGACAGGTTCGGTAATTCCCGCTTCGGTGCCTGCTACTTTAGCTGTATAGCCAGAAATAAAGTGGTAGGCCGCTTGGCCAGGCGTCAATTTAGAGATGGGAGGTAACACGCCAAAAGCATCAGCGGTAAGGAAAAATATATTTTTTGGGTTTTTGCCAATAGAATTGGGTTGAATATTATCTATAAAATGAAGCGGATAACTTACCCGCGTGTTTTGCGTGATGGACGTGTCTGAATAGTCAACCCCACCTTTCGCATCCATCACTACATTTTCTAGAATGGCGCCTTTTTTTATGGCATCAAAAATTTCGGGTTCATTGTCTCTAGACATATTTATGACTTTCGCATAACAGCCGCCTTCAAAGTTGAAAATGGTGTTTTCGCTGGTCCAGCCATGTTCGTCGTCCCCTATCAAATGACGGTGATGATCGGTAGAAAGTGTTGTTTTTCCCGTTCCTGAGAGTCCAAAAAAGATGGACGTATCTCCGTCTTTCCCAACATTGGCACTGCAATGCATTGGCAACGTATTTTTAAATACGGGAAGTATAAAATTTAAAGCCGAAAAAATGCCTTTTTTAATTTCGCCTGTATATCCAGTACCGCCAATAAGGGCTATTTTTTTTGTAAAATTTAAAATGGCAAAATTATGCTGACGGGTGCCGTCCTTGTTGGGATCCGCCATAAAACCAGGGACATTGATGACCGTCCATTCCGGATCAAAGTTTTTCAATTCAGATTCCGTCGGTCTTAAAAACATATTATAGGCAAAATAATTACTCCAAGGGTATTCGTTAATCACCCGAATATTGGTTCGGTATGCGGGGTCCGAACAAGCATAACTATCGCGTACAAAAATTTCTTTTCCAGAAAGATAACTGGTCACTTTAGCATAGAGGGCGTCAAAGTCATCTGGGGCGAATGGAATGTTGACATCCCCCCACCAAATGCGCTCTTTGGTAATGGCATCTTTTACGATAAATCGGTCTTTTGGAGAGCGGCCAGTGAACTCGCCCGTCTGAATTGCCAAGGCACCTGAACTTGTTTCAAGACCTTGTTTTTTTGCAATTGTAAGAGCGTGTAGTTGATTTGGAGATAGTTGGTAATGTGCTTTTGAGGACGTTATTCCGTAGGGATTTAACGAAATCGTTTTCGTAGTAGGTGGTGGTTGTGTCATGAATATTAAATTATTTAATCCTACAAAAGTATTGAATAATATTAAATGTGTCGCACTTTACTTTTTAATTCTGAAAAAATACACAAATAAAAGCAGCCATGAAGCGATCAAAAACAACCCTCCAATAGGGGTGATAAATCCGATAACTTTGAAATTAAAGGGCGTTAAATCATTCGTCGACAATAAGTATATAGAACCCGAAAACAACAACACTCCTATAGAAATAAGTTTAAACAAAATCGATTTTTGATTTAGTTTGATCTGCGTGGTGATGCCAATAAAAAACAATAAAAAGGCATGGTACATTTGATAACGAATGCCTGTATTAAAACTCTCAAATGCTGAAACACTAAGTAAGGGTTTCAAACCATGCGCGGCAAAAGCCCCTAAAACAACACCAAGACCTCCTGTAACACACGCTAATAAAAATATTTTTCTGTCCATTTTGTTTTATAAAGTATACAATTTACTACTTTAGTACTCAAACTAATCACAAAAGTAAGAATCTATCATCAATATGCGAAACATTTTAATCATCGGAGCAGGCAAGTCTGCATCTTACCTTATAAAATATTTTTTAGATAAATCAATTTCAGAAAATTTAAACATCACTATTGGAGATTTAGTAATTTCAAATGCTGAGAAATGGATTGGAAACCATCCCAATGCAAATGCACTTAAACTCGATATTTTTGACAAGACTGCCCGAGAACAAGCGGTTAAAAATGCGGATATCGTAGTATCTATGTTGCCTGCTAGATTTCATATAGAAGTCGCAAAAGATTGCTTAACATTTGGAAAACATTTGGTAACAGCCTCTTATGTCAGTGATGAAATGAAGGCTTTGGATGCGCAAGCGAAAGCTAAGAATTTGATCTTTTTGAATGAGGTTGGATTGGATCCAGGCGTTGACCACATGAGTGCCATGCAAGTCATCGATCGCATTACAGAGGCTGGCGGAAAAATGCTTCTTTTTGAGTCTTTTACAGGAGGATTGATGGCTCCTGAAAGTGACACAAATCTTTGGAATTATAAATTTACTTGGAATCCACGCAATGTGGTATTGGCGGGACAAGGCGGCGCAGCAAAATTTCTACAAGAAGGAAAATTTAAATACATCCCTTACCACCGCTTGTTTAGACGGACGGAATTTTTGGAAGTGGAAGGCTTTGGACGCTTTGAAGCTTATGCCAATAGAGATTCTCTTAAATATCAAGAGGTCTATGGATTGGAAAATGTCAAGACATTGTACAGAGGAACAATCCGACGGGTTGGTTTTAGCAGGGCGTGGCAAATTTTTGTTGTTCTTGGAATGACCGACGACAGCTATACCATCGCCGACAGCGAAAACATGAGCTACCGTAGTTTTGTGAATTCGTTTTTACCTTACAGTCCTACAGATTCTGTGGAATTAAAATTAAGGTATCAATTAAAAATTGATCAAGATGATATTGTATGGGAGAAACTAGAAGAACTGGATGTCTTTAATGCCAATAAAAAAGTGGAATTGAAAAATGCTACGCCCGCGCAAATTCTTCAAAAAATACTTTTGGACAGTTGGACTTTAAGTCCAGAAGACAAAGACATGATTGTGATGTATCACAAGTTTGGCTATGAGTTGGATGGGGAAAAACATCAAATTGATGCAACTATGGTGTGTACTGGCGAAGATCAAACATTCACTGCCATGGCAAAAACTGTAGGATTGCCCGTTGCAATTGCCACTTTAGCAATATTAAACAACAAAATACAAAGCTATGGTGTACAGGTTCCAACAAAAAAAGAATTTTACACTCCTATCTTAAATGAATTAAAAGAATTTGGTGTCATATTTAATGAAAAAGAGATTGAATACTTAGGATATAACCCCTTAAATCAATAATCTAGTTATAAATTAAAATAATTTGAATACTTTTGATTTATAAAATAGATAATTTTAGCTATAAATGAATAAAGTATTAGAAATTGACGGTATTGACAAAACGATTTTGAGAGCTCTCATGAAAGATGCAAGAACTCCTGTACTGGAAATTTCACGTTCTATTGGAATTTCGGGTGCAGCGATTCACCAACGGTTGCGGAAATTAGAAAGTTCTGGACTTATTGCGGGTTCTAAGTTTGTGCTGAACCCAAAGGTTTTGGGCTATACGACCATGGCATTTGTAGGTGTGTTTCTAGACAAAGCCAAAAACAATTCAGACGCTGTCAAGCAACTCAAAAGAATTTCTGAAGTTATAGAATGCCACTACACGACTGGAAATTGGAGTGTGTTAATCAAAATTTTGTGTAAAGATAATGAGCACCTCATGGCTGTTCTAAACAAACAGATTCAACCGATTTCAGGAGTTTCAAGAACCGAAACGTTTATTTCCTTAGATCAACAAATTGACCGCCAAATTAAAATATAATTAGTCGCTTCCAAAAATTTGTAAACCCCAATACACCAAGGTTGCAAGCGATCCCAATGCTGCTACCAAATAGGTGCGTGCCGCCCACTTGAGCGCATCTTCAGCACCCTTAAATTCTTCTTGAGACAACATGTGTTTATTTTTCAACCATGCCAATGCACGGTTACTCGCATCGTATTCTACAGGTAAGGTAATGAAACTAAAGACTGTGGCGACCGCCATCAACACAAAGCCCAAAACAACCACCCAATAGCCCAAGCCAACGCCTGCTCCAAACCCTAAAATCAAACCTCCAATAATTAACCACATGGATAATTTTGAGGATATATTCACCGCCGGCACCAGAGTTGAGCGCAATTGCAACCAACTGTAAGCTTGCGCATGCTGCACCGCATGGCCACATTCGTGGGCAGCAACAGCCGCAGCCGCAGCATTCCGTTCGTTATAAACGGCTTCGCTAAGGTTTACTGTTTTATCTTTCGGATTGTAATGATCTGTAAGTCGACCCGCTGTTGAGACAACTTTTACATCTTTAATACCATGATCTAAAAGCATTTTTTCGGCAATCTCAGCACCACTCAACCCATTCCGTAAATGGATTTTTGAATAGGTTGCAAATTTGCGTTTTAAGGTTGAACTCACAAGCCAGCTCAATAAAGCGATGGCTCCAAGTATAATATAGTAGGTTCCCATAATATTTAATTTTTAGATTACGTTTTATATGTTATCAAAAATAGCACCAATTTTTAAAACTGAAAAATTGGCAGTAAATTTTAACGTTTTCTGTATTTATAAATAAAGACCAACAGTGTAAATGACGACACCAGAGTGATCGAATTTGCCAAGATCATTGACAGGCTGTCTTTTAAAATGCCGTACACCAACCAAAATACAATCCCTATAAAAAACAAAGAAAAGGTAGGCAATGAAAAGCCTGATACATCTTTAGTCTTCCACGTTTTATACACTTGCGGCAAAAACGCGTAGGTGGTCAAGCAAGCTGCAATGAGCCCAATGACTTCGATAGAATCTATATTATCCAACAATGTTTACAATTTTACCAGGTACAACAATCACTTTTTTCGGGACGCGCCCATCTAGTTGTGCGAGTGTTTTCTCATCCCCCATCACAGCTGTTTCTATGTCCTCTTTGCTTAAATCCAATGACAATTCGATCGTAAATCGCATTTTACCATTGAAGGAAATGGGATAGGCTTTGGTACTTTCTATCAAGTGACTGGCGTCAAATTCTGGAAACTCAGCCGTTGTGATCGATTCTGAATGTCCCAATTGCGCCCACAATTCTTCTGCAATATGTGGAGCATAAGGTGCGATCAACACCAATAACGGTTCTAAAATTTCTTTGGAAAGACAGCTTTGAGCGGTCAGCTCATTCACGGCAATCATAAAAGTTGAGACCGATGTGTTAAACGAGAAATTCTCGATGTCTTCAGTGACTTTTTTGATGGTTTTATGAAGGGTTTTTAAATCCTCCTTTGAAGACTCCGCTTCTGTCACTTTAAGCCCCTCTTGACCAACATATAGTTTCCATAATTTTTTAAGAAAATTATGAACGCCTGTTATTCCAGAGGTGTTCCAGGGCTTGTATTGTTCTAAAGGTCCTAAAAACATTTCGTATAAACGGAGTGAATCCGCGCCATATTGTTCGCAAATTGCATCGGGATTTACGACATTGTATTTGGATTTAGACATTTTTTCGACTTCTCTTTTGACCTTAAAAAGACCTTCTTTATGCCTAATAAACTCCGCATTTTTAAATTCTTCTCTCCAAGATTTAAATGCCTCAACATCTAATTCATCAGAAGAATTTACAAAAGATACATCTGCGGGAATTTTATCAAAAATAATGGTATTACTTAAAAGACCGTATTCATCTTTATTTTCAGCAGTTGAAAATATTGTTTTTACTTTATTTAAAATTGATTCTCCTATTTCTCTTATTTCATTTGATAAATTTTCATTCAGGTCTAAAACATCATCTCCAATTTTATCTATTAGACCCTTTGAAATATAAAGATTAGGATTGAAAAAAGGTTTTCTTGGAGCTATCGACTCGTTTTCTTTTACTAATTTACCTCCTTCTGTCGTTACTAAAATTCTATAAACAAACGCACTGTTTCCCAAAATCATCCCTTGGTTAATGAGTTTTTTTGCAAATTCATCCACAGGCACAACGCCTAAATCAAACAGGAATTTTTGCCAGAAACGCGCATAGAGCAAATGCCCTGTGGCATGCTCACTACCGCCAATATATAAATCCACTTCTTTCCAGTAATTCAAAGCTTTAGAGCTTGCAAATTCGTTGGGATTATGCGCATCCATATATCTGTTAAAATACCATGAACTCCCCGCCCATCCCGGCATGGTATTGAGTTCTAATGGAAAGATGGTTTGGTGGTCTATTTGACTGTTTGCTACAACAGTGTTCAGAGTGGTATCCCACGCCCAAACATCGGCGCGGCCTAATGGCGGCTCGCCTTCTTCGGTTGGTAAATATTTTTCAACTTCTGGCAAACTGATTGGCAAATGTTCTGCCGCAATCATTTGTGGCAATCCATTCACGTAATACACTGGAAAGGGTTCGCCCCAATACCGCTGTCTGGAAAACACCGCATCACGGAGTCGGTAATTTGTTTTCCCCAAACCATAGCTTTTTGCCTCTAAGGTTTCAATGGCTTTTTTGGAAGCTTCTTTATATTCGAGTCCATTTAGAAAATCGCTGTTGGCAATAATCGTCTTGGCTTTATCGGTATAGGCTTCCGCAGAGATATCGACGCCTTCAAAAATATTTGGAATTTCTATGTTAAAATGTTTTGCGAAATCATAATCGCGCTGGTCGCCACAAGGCACTGACATGACGGCGCCTGTTCCATAGCCTGCTAAAACATAATCGCCCACCCAAACTGGAACGGGTTTTTTTGTTAGAGGATGCTCGGCATAGGCTCCTGTAAATACACCTGAAATGGTTTTTACATCTGCCATTCGATCGCGTTCGCTGCGTTTAGCAGTTGCCAACACATATGCGTCCACTGCTGATTTTTGAGCTGGAGTGGTAATCTGATTTACCAATTCATGTTCGGGTGCAAGAGTCATAAACGACACACCATAAATGGTGTCGGGTCGGGTGGTAAACACTTCAATCGTTGAAGCGTGTTCTTTAAGGTTAAACACCACAGAAGCACCTACTGATTTTCCAATCCAATTCCGTTGACTTTCTTTAAGGGCGTCCGTCCAGTCAATGGTGTTCAGTCCCTGTAAAAGTCGTTCGGCATAGGCAGAAATTCGCATGCTCCATTGGGTCATTTTTTTTCGGATAACAGGATAGCCGCCACGTTCGGAAAGGCCGTTGACAATTTCGTCATTCGCTAAAACGGTTCCCAATTCTGGACACCAATTCACTTCAGTTTCTGCTAAATATGTTAATCTGTATTGTAATAAAATTTGTTGTTGACGTTCCGAAGAAAAGGCATTCCACTCTTCAGCCTTAAACGCTTCGATCCCTTCATCACAGACCGCGTCCACTGTTGCATTTCCTTGATTAGAAAATAACGTTTCTAGTGTCTCAATAGACTCCGCTTTGTTAGAGGAATTATTATACCAAGAATTAAACAATTGGATGAAAATCCATTGGGTCCATTTGTAGTAATCTGGTGAGGAGGTACGCACTTCTCTTGACCAATCAAACGAAAAACCCATTTGATCGAGCTGACGTCGGTAGGTTTTTATGTTTGCTTCGGTGGTCACCGCAGGATGCTGTCCTGTTTGGATGGCATACTGTTCTGCCGGCAATCCAAAACTATCATACCCCTGAGGGTGCAATACATTAAACCCCTTATGGCGTTTGTAGCGTGCGTAAATATCGGACGCAATATAACCAAGAGGGTGCCCCACATGAAGGCCTGCACCACTAGGGTAAGGAAACATGTCTAAGACATAATATTTGGGTTTCGTGGAATTATTATCGGCTTGAAATGTTTTATTTTCTGCCCAGTATTTTTGCCATTTGGCCTCAATTTCATTGAAATTGTACATCATATAAACGTCATTAATGGACGCAAATTTACGGTTTATTTGGCAAGTAAAAAACTATGCTTCACGAAACACCCTTACAAGGGAATGTTAATTTGTTTTCAGTGAATTACTAGCCATTTAAGTAAGTTTTTTTATACTTTTACATTCGTAAGAAATTTGCTATGAGTTCATCTTTTGAAAAACATCAAAAACGCCGTTTAATTTCGTCCTATTTTTCGGTCGTGCTTAGCATTGCTTTGGTCCTATTTTTATTGGGGATTTTAGGGCTGCTCGTCATCAACGCAAAATCGGTTTCTAATAATTTTAAAGAACAGGTCATTCTGACCATCTACTTAGAAGACACTTCTAAAGAGGTTGAAATAAAACAACTCGAAAAAAGTTTGGCATTTTCGGACTACGTAAAACAAACAAAATTTATTTCCAAGGAATCTGCTGCCGACTTTATGAAACTAGAATATGGAGAGGATTTCTTAGATGATGTTGGCTACAATCCTCTAAAAAACTCGATTGAGGTGAACCTCAAAGCTGACTATGTGACTGCCCGTCGCTTGGATAGCATTTCTGAAAGCACGTTGAAAAAAGACTTTGTTGAGGATATTAAATATGATAAAGACCTTGTGTCTTTAATGAACAGCAATGTAAAACGTCTTAGTTTATGGATTTTAATCATCAGCGGAATTTTTACGATAATTGCGGTTCTTTTAATAAATAGCTCGATTCGATTGGCTGTGAATTCCAAACGCTTTTCAATCAAGACCATGCAAATGGTAGGGGCAACCAAAAAATTCATCCGCAGACCTTTTATTTGGCGCAGTATTCGGCTTGGCGTTGCAGGCTCACTTTTAGCTCTTGTAGGCATGGGTGTGGTCGTGTATTATGTGGATAAATCATTCCCTGAATTTGAATTGATTCAAAACCAATTGTTCATTGGTGCTTTGTTTGCTTCCATCTTTTTAGTCGGAGTTTTAATTACTTGGTGGAGTACATTTTTTGCAACACAACGTTTTTTAAATCTAAAAACCGATCAACTTTATTATTAATAGACCCCACTTTCAAAAACAATTTAAACTACTTTTTTTAGTTTTAATGAACACTAGTACATTCACAAAATTTAATTAATTATGGGAGAACAAAAACGAAAAGAAACCACAAAGAAGAATTTTATTTTTGGGAGACAAAATTACAAATGGATGTTTATTGGTCTTGGGTTTATCGCTTTGGGATTTATCCTGATGGCGGGCGGAGGCTCTGATGATCCTAACGTATTCAATCCTGAGATATTTAACTCTCAAAGAATTCGCGTCGCACCAACACTTATTTTAATTGGATTTGGAATCCAGATTTATGCCATCCTTAAAAATTTCAAAAAATAAATGGATCTTTTTGACAGTATCTTATTAGGAATTATTCAAGGCCTTACGGAGTTTTTACCGGTCTCGTCAAGTGGACATTTAGAGATTGGAAAAGCCCTATTGGGCGATGATTCCATCCCTGAGGATAGTTTAATTTTTACAGTAGTACTCCACTTCGCAACGGCGTTGAGTACCTTAATTATATTCAGAAAAGACATTGTCACCCTCGTTACTGCTTTATTCAAGTTTGAATGGAATGAGGATACCCAGTTTATTGTAAAAATAATGATTTCCATGCTGCCTGCTGGATTCGTTGGCATCCTGTTTGAGGACGAGTTGGAAGCACTTTTTGGGAGTAACATCCTACTTGTGGGGATCATGCTGATCGTTACCGCTTTGTTATTATTTATGGCAGATCGAGCTAAAACAACCGATAAGAAAGTGGGGTTTTGGGATGCTTTTATCATTGGAATTTCACAAGCAATTGCCATGCTTCCCGGGATTTCCCGTTCAGGGGCAACCATTTCAACTTCTGTATTGTTAGGGAATGACAAATCGAAAGCAGCACGCTTTTCGTTTTTAATGGTGATACCACTTATTTTTGGGAAAATAGCAAAAGACCTTATCAGTGGTGATTTGAGTTATAATGCTGAAAATTTCACCAGCCTGTCTGCAGGATTCTTAGCGGCCTTTGTTGCTGGACTTTTTGCTTGTACTTTAATGATTCGTTTGGTTAAAAACAGCCAATTAAAATACTTTGCTTATTACTGTTGCATCGTCGGTGTTTTAGCCATCTTCATAACTCTTTAATTCCAAATGAAAACGGTTCAAGATTATTTAGACGGACAACTTTTGTTGATTGATAAACCCTTAGAATGGACGTCCTTTCAAGTGGTTAATAAATTACGTTGGCACATTCGTCAAGCTTTCAATTTAAAAAAAATTAAAGTAGGCCATGCAGGGACTTTAGATCCGTTAGCAACCGGACTCTTAGTGATTTGTACTGGCAAAATGACAAAGCAAATTGACACTTTTCAGGGGCAAATCAAAACCTATACGGGTACATTTGTCTTGGGCAGCACTACGCCTTCCTATGATCTTGAAACAGCAATCGATCAGGAATTTCCAACAGCACATATTACCCCAGAGTTAGTTCATGAAACTACCAAAAAATTTATAGGGGAGATTGATCAATTTCCACCTGTTTTTTCTGCCTTAAAAAAAGAAGGCAAACGCTTGTACGAATTTGCCCGCGCTGGGGAGGCTGTGAAAATTGACTCGCGAAAAGTTACGATTAATGCGTTTGAAATTACAAAAATAGAAGGCTTGACGGTGGACTTTAGCGTCACCTGTAGCAAAGGAACGTACATACGTTCTTTGGCCTATGACTTTGGAAAAGCGCTAGAATCTGGAGCACATTTATCGGTACTCAGGCGAACAAAAATTGGAAACTTTTCCGTAGAGAAAGCCATTTCAATTGATGAATTTATTTCAGAATTGAGCTAGTATTTATTTTAAAATTAACCAATAAACAAACACATGAAAACTATTTCATCAATCCTCCTATTGCTGTCCATCATGGCGGCATCTGCACAAGAAGTTACTGAAAAATCTGGCTTATTTTATAAACTTGGCTTCGCAACTACGCTCACCATCAACGAAGATTATGTGGTCGGGGACAAAGAAGATAACGAAGCATTTTTTAGGTTTAATGCGTTTTTCTTGAACAATACGATTGGCTATAAGTTTGACCCTAGGAGTTCCATTGGGCTCAACCTTGAGTATGATTGGCATTCTGAATCTGGCTTGCAATTTATGCCCTTGCATTTGAGTTTTCGATACAATGTCATTCAAAAAGAAGACAATGTATTTGTGAGGGCTAGTTATGGGAAACTTTTAGGAATCGGCAATACCTTTGAAACTGGATCTCTTTACAAGACTGGAGTCGGGGTTGAAGTGTTTGACAAAGACTTTAAAAACTCTGGATTGATTGGTATTGAGTTCACCCAAAAAAGCTTTGGATTTCGAGAAGAAGAAAAATTAATTAGCATTTCATTCTTTTTAGAAATGAGTTTTTTATAACTTTAGGGCATGTTAAAGCAAAAACAACGTTGTGGATGGTGCGTGGGCAACCCGCTCTATGAAGCCTATCATGATGAGGAATGGGGTGTTCCTGTCTATGATGATTTAAAGTTGTTTGAGTTTTTGATTTTAGAAACCTTTCAAGCGGGTTTGAGCTGGATTACCATTCTAAGAAAACGAGAGAATTTCAGAGCTGTTTTTGATGCGTTTGACTATACGAAAGTAGCAAAGTACGATGCTGCTAAATTTGATTCTTTAATCATTGACAAAGGTATTATTCGAAACAAATTAAAAATAAAAGCAGCGATTTCGAATGCACAATCCTTTATTGAAATTCAAAAAGAGTTTGGGAGTTTTAGCAACTACATCTGGGAATTTACAGATGGGAAACCGATAAAAAATGCCGTTAAAGATTATAAAAAAGCACCCCCAAATACGCCTTTGAGCGACCAAGTGAGTAAAGACCTAAAAAGCCGTGGGTTTAAGTTTGTAGGCAGTACTGTTGTGTATGCGCACATGCAAGCCACGGGGATGGTCAACGATCATGAAACAGATTGCTTCCGATACAATGAGGTTTAATTATTATAAGGAATCAGCTCTAACAGTTTCCTAAAACATTCTTAAGGTTTCGCTATTTAACAGAAAATTTATAGGATGTTCTTGAAGTATATATTTCATCTGGATTTAAAATAACTGATGGGAAATGATGTTGATTAGGTGAGTCTGGATAATGTTGTGTTTCTAAGCAAAAGGCAGACCTAGTAATAAATGCTGTATTATTTTTTCCACTATGTATTCCTTCTACATGATTAAAACTATAAAACTGTATTCCTGGTTGACTTGTAAAAACTTCTAAGGTTCTTCCTGAAATGGGTTCTATAACTCTTGCAGCACATTTTAAATTGGTTGCATCTAAAACAAAATTATGATCATATCCTTTTCCAAAGACTAATTGCTCATCAGAATTATGAATATCTTTGCCAATAGCTTTTTCTTTTGTAAAATCAAAAGGGGTTTGGATTACAGAAATTATCTCTCCTGTTGGAATTCCTTCTTTATTTATAGGAGTGTATTTGGAGGCATTAATGGTAACAAAATGATTTTCTATTGATTCTTTACCGATTCCTCTTAAGTTAAAATAAGAATGATGTGTTAAATTTACCAACGTAGATTTATCGGTTTTAGCTTCATATTTAATTTCTAAAGTATTGTTTTTAGAAAGGGTGTAAATTACTTTTACTTTGAGATTTCCAGGGAAACCTTCCTCACCATCTTTTGATAAATAGGTCAGTTCTAAAGTTTCCTTTTCTGTCTGATTCGCATTCCAAACTACATTGTGGAAGCCTTTATTACCTCCGTGTAAATTATGGTTTCCATTATTTTTAGAGAGTTGATATTCTTTCCCTTTAATTGTAAATTTTCCGTTTGCAATTCTATTGCCATATCTTCCAATGGTAGCTCCAAAATACATTTCATCACATTCTAGATACTCTTGAAGGGTATCATATCCTAAAACAATATCTTCAAATAAGCCGTTTTTATCTGGCACAAAAAGACTGATAATTCTACTACCAAAATTAGTTATTTGACAGGTTACACCATTTGTGTTTTTTAAGGTAAATAATTCTACTTGGTGATTATCTATTGCTAGATTGAAGTTGTTTTTATCAACTAATTTCATGTGTTCATTAATAATCATTCCCTTGGATAATAATGTTTTTAATATACTCGTTTCATATAATCATCAAGTAAATTTACCAACTAATTCCCTTTCTTATAATCTTCTAAAAACGTTGCCAAACCACTATCTGTTAATGGGTGTTTTAACAAGCCTGTAATTGATGACAAAGGTCCAGTCATAACATCAGACCCTATTTTAGCACAGTTGATAACGTGCATAGTATTTCTTACAGATGCTGATAAAACCTGAGTTTCAAACCCATAATTATCGTAAATTAATCTTATTTCAGAGATTAAATTTAAACCATCTGTAGAAATATCATCCAATCTTCCTAAAAAAGGAGATACATAAGTAGCGCCTGCTTTTGCGGCTAACAATGCTTGACCGGCAGAAAAAACCAACGTTACGTTTGTTTTTATTCCTTTATCAAAAAAATATTTACAGGCTTTTATACCATCTGCAATCATTGGTAATTTCACTACAATTTGTGAGTGTAAAGCCGCCAATTCTTCTCCTTGCTGAATCATTCCTTTATAATCTGTAGCAATCACTTCCGCAGAAACATCACCTTCTACAATATCACATATTTTTTTATAATGATTTAAAATATTTTCAGCACCAGTAATGCCTTCTTTTGCCATTAAAGAAGGGTTTGTTGTTACACCATCTAAAACGCCTAAAGTTGCTGCTTCTCTAATATCATTAAGATTTGCTGTGTCAATAAAAAATTTCATATTTCTAGTTTTATACTGTTTTTAAATATTCTAATACTTGTTTGCTTATTTTTTCTCCTGTAAAACCAAATTTTTCATCTAGCACAGTTGCTGGGGCTGAATACCCAAAATGTTCTAACCCAAATACTTTTCCGGCATCACCAACTAAACCTTCTAAATTTACTGGCAAACCTGCTGTTAATCCAAATAATGGTTTGTTTTTTGGAATAATACTATTTTGATATTCTTTGGATTGTAATCTGAAGACTCCTTCAGAAATTACAGACGCAATATTTACTTTAATTCCGTTTACAGCTTCTAATATTTCTGCTGCTGCGACTAAAGTTGCCACTTCAGATCCATTTGCGATTAATACCACATCTGGATTTTCTACTTCTTTCACTAAATAGCCACCTTTTTCTGCAGCTAAAGCATCATTATGTCTTGATGTTCCTTTAGTTGGTAAGTCTTTAATTCCTTGTCTAGACAAAATTAAACCTGTAGGAGAGTCTGTATTTTCTAAAGCCATTTTCCAAGCTACACTCGTTTCCGCAGAATCTGCAGGACGTAACGCCAAGAAACTTGGATTACCACTATGGTTTTTAAGTTTCTCTAATAACCTTATTTGCGCTTCTTGTTCTACTGGTTGATGCGTTGGCCCATCTTCACCAACTCTAAAAGCATCATGGGTCCAAACATATTTTACACCTAATTCTTGAATTCCACTTAAACGAATTGCGGGTTTCATATAATCTGAAAACACAAAAAATGTTGCTACCACAGGAATAATTCCACCGTGTAACGCAATTCCGTTTGCAATACAAGCCATTGTTAGTTCTGACACTCCAGCTTGTAAAAAAGAACCACTGAAGTCTCCTTTTTTAAGCGTGTGTGTTTTCTTTAAAAAACCATCTGTTTTATCCGAGTTTGATAAATCCGCAGAAGACACAATCATGTTTTCTACATTTTCGGCTAAATAGGCTAATACTCCAGATGATGCAGCTCTAGTTGCTAAACCTGCTTTATGTTCTATAGATTCAAAATCTAATGCTGGTAGTTCTCCGGATAAAAAGAAATCTAATTTTTCTGAAAGTGTTGGATTGGATGTTTTCCATTTAGCAATTTCTACTTTCTTTTCGGTAGCTTTTGCTATTTTCTCTTTTAATAAATTTTGATAAAATTCGCTAACATCCTCATAAATATCAAAAGGATTTTCAGTATTCGCACCTAAATTTAATAATGTTTTTGTGTAATCTGCTCCTGATGCTCCAATGGGTTGCCCGTGTAATTCACATTCGCCTTCAAACGTTTTTCCATAGGCAGTAACACAACCTTTACCCATGATGGTTTTACCAATAATTAAGGTTGGTCTTTCAGTTTCGTTATTCGCATCTTTTAATGCTTTTCTTATTTCTTCATGATTATGTCCGTCAATAGTAATAACATTCCAGCCCCAAGCTTTATACTTCATAGAGGTGTTTTCTGAAGTTACCTCGTCTGTTGGTGTAGATAGTTGAATGTCATTAGAATCGTAGAACATTATAAAATTACTCAATCCCAAATGCCCCGCAATTCTTCCTGCTCCTTGGGAAATTTCTTCTTGCACACCACCATCAGAAATAAAACCATAGATTTTATGATGCATCCAATCTCCAAAGCGTGCTTGTAAAAATTTAGCAGCAATCGCGGCGCCAACCCCCATAGTATGTCCTTGCCCTAAAGGACCGGACGTGTTTTCTACCCCTCTTGCAACATCTACTTCTGGATGTCCAGGTGTAATTGAGCCCCATTGTCTAAAATTAGCAATATCTTCTTTTGCGTAATTTCCTAAAAGATAATATTGTCCATACATTAAGGTTGATAAATGTCCCGCATCCATAAAAAAACGATCTCTAAATGCCCAAGTCATATCTGAAGGGTCATAATTAAAAAATTCCGAATATAGAATGTGCATGAAATCTGCACCTCCCATGGGGCCTCCAGGATGACCAGAGTTTGCCTTTTCTACCATAGAAACTGCTAAAGCTCTTATATTGTCTGCTGATTGTTGGTCTATTTTCGTGTTCATTTTTTATTTTTATAAATTAATCCAATAGAAATATTTTCAATCGATTGGTTTAATATTAGTGATTTTTTTTACTTTTTTTTCCAAATATTTTCCATTTCTTCTAACGTTTTTCCTTTGGTTTCAGGAACGTATTTTAGAATGAATATCATTGCTAAAATGCTCATAATTCCATATACCCAATAGGCAAAACCATGATTAAATAGTCCTGTTAAATATGAGTTATCATTCATCATAGGGAATGTTAAAGAAACCAAATAGTTAGAGATCCATTGTGCTGCGACAGCAACTGCTAATGCTTTTCCTCTAATTTTATTTGGGAAAATTTCGGCTAATAAAACCCAAGTAACAGGGCCCCAACTCATCGCAAAACTTGCGACATAAAGCATCATACAAAACAATGCTAAATAACCTGTAGCGCCAGAGAAAAAGACAAAGCCTAAAGAGATCATGGCTACTGCCATTCCTAAAGCTCCAATAATCATTAATGGTTTTCTACCATACTTATCTACTGTTCTTACAGCGATAATGGTAAATAAGAAGTTTACAATACCTACAATAATGGTCATTAATAATGCACTATCTGTACCCGATGAAATTGTTTTAAATATTTCTGGTGCATAATATAAAACTACGTTTATACCAACAAATTGTTGAAAAATAGAAATTAATATTCCTATAATAATTACCAACCAACCAAAAGATAACATATGCCCTGAAGTTTTTTCGTTCATAGAAACTTCTATTTCTGCAAAGACTCTTTTTCCTTCTTCTTCACCATTAACTTTAGTTAAAACATCTAAAGCTTCTTCTGGTTTATTTTTCAACATTAAAGAACGTGGTGTGTCTGGTACAAAGAACAAGAGGCCTAAAAACACCCCTGCAGGGATTACTTCGGAAGCAAACATCCATCTCCAACCAATAGTATTTAACCATTCATCTGAACCTCCACTTCTTGAAATAAAATAGTTTACAAAATAGACAACCATAAAACCGCCAACAATAGCCAATTGATTGAGGGAAACTAATTTTCCTCTGCTTTTTGCGGGCGCAATTTCTGCAATGTATAAAGGGGATAACATAGATGCTAGACCAACGCCAATACCTCCAATAATTCTATACACAATAAATACTGTTGAAAAAGTATGATCTAATTTTCCGAAAGTACCTATAAACATTTCTGGCATTGCAGAACCCAATGCTGAAATTAAAAATAAAATAGCGGCTAGAATTAATCCTTTTTTTCGTCCTAGCTTTTTACTTACTAGTCCTCCAAAAATACCTCCAAAAATACAGCCTATTAATGCACTTGATACTAAAAACCCTTTAAAAGCACTTGCCGCAGTTTCTGATAATCCTTTTGGAATCACAAAAAAACTATCTAAAGACCCTACAGTTCCTGAAATTACTCCTGTATCATAACCAAATAACAATCCCCCTAAAGTGGCTACTAATGTAAGCTTGATTAAGTATCCTGAATTTGCCATAATTTGTTTAGTTTGTTATTACTTTAAGTCTAAAAGGTCTTCTGATTTTATATGTATTGATTAATTATATTTTCAAATAATTCTTGTTTACCACTTTGTAGTTTAAGCTCTCCATTTTCTTGTGCAAGCTTATATAAATCTTGTAACCCAAATTTTCCATTCTCAAAATCTTTTCCTTTTCCGGAGTCAAAAGAGCTGTAGCGTTCTGTTCTTAATTTTTCATAAGCAGAAGAAGTCATAATTTTATCTGCTGTAATTAATGCTCTTGCAAAAGTATCTGCGCCTCCAATGTGTGCATGGAAAACATCTTCAATATCTGTAGAGTTTCTTCGGATTTTCGCATCGAAATTAACTCCTCCACCTTGTAAACCACCAGCTTCTAAAAACACTAACATTGCTTCTGTAGTTTCTTGAATGTTGTTTGGAAATTGATCTGTATCCCACCCATTTTGGTAGTCTCCTCTATTGGCATCAATACTTCCTAACATTCCTGCTTTTGCTGCAACTGCCATTTCGTGTTGCATAGTATGTTGTGCTAAAGTGGCGTGATTTACCTCGATATTCATTTTAAAATCTTTATCTAAACCATACTCTTTTAAGAAACCGATTGCTGTTGCCGAATCAAAATCGTATTGATGTTTCATTGGCTCCATTGGTTTTGGTTCTATAAAGAACGTTCCTTTAAAACCTTGTGCTCTCGCATAATCTCTTGCCATGGTTAAAAACTGAGCCATGTGGTCTAATTCACGTCCCATATCTGTGTTTAATAAAGACATGTAACCTTCTCTTCCTCCCCAGAATACGTAGTTTTCACCTCCTAACTTAATCGTTGCATCTAAAGCCAATTTTACTTGACCACCTGCTCTTGCAACTACATTAAAATCTGGATTGGTAGAAGCTCCATTCATATAACGTGGATTTGAAAAACAATTTGCTGTTCCCCATAATAATTTAACGCTAGTTTCTGCTTGCTTCCCTTTGATGTAATCTGTAATCGTATTTAATCTTGCTTCAGACTCAGCAAAAGTTGCACCTTCTTGAATTAAATCGTAATCGTGAAAACAAAAATAATCGAAGCCCATTTTGTTGATAAATTCAAAAGCTGCATCTGCCTTGTCTTTTGCCGCTTGAATTGGGTCTGAAGATGAATCCCAAGCAAAATTTTGTGTTCCTGGCCCAAAAGGGTCTGACCCTTGACCACAGAAAGTATGCCAGTAAGCAATTGAGAATTTAAACCAATTTTTCATTGATTTTCCTGCAACTACTTGCTCTGGGTTGTAGTATTTAAAAGCCATTGGATTGTTAGAATTCCTTCCTTCGAATTGTATTTTGTTAATTCCTTTAAAATATTCCATTTTGATAAATGTTTAATTGTTTATTTGTGTAATCGTGTAATTTTTTTGACTGTTGCTTTTGCGTTAGGGATTGAAACGACATCCTTTTTTTGTTTTTCTCAAAAAAAGATATAGTGGAAAGCCCGACCTTTTTAGGGAACCTGCCTGCCGGCAGGCAGGCGCCCAAATTCTATTTATTTAAAACTAGTTCTAATTCTTTTTTCCAATTCTGATATGCTTCTAAGTACGGTTTTCTATCCTTAAATGGCATAAATGTCATTACGTGGTCGTTGTCCATAATTATTTTTCCAAAAGCTTCAAAATCTCCTTTGTGTAAATCTGCTGCTCTTGCTGCTCCAATGGCACCTGTTGTATTATAGATTTCAATTTCTTGAGCTATTAAAGTAGCAACTGTGTTTGCAAAAATCTCTGAACGAAATAAATTGTCATTTCCTGCTCTAATTACACTTGGTTTTACGCCATCTGATTTTAGGATCTCCATTCCGTAGAAAAATGAAAATGCAATGCCTTCCAAAGCAGCTCTGCACATATGTCCTTTATGATGATTGTTGAGGTTCATATTTACAATACGAGTACCAATTTCTTTGTTATTTAGCATACGTTCTGCTCCATTACCAAAAGGAATTAAGCAAACGCCATCTGAACCAATAGGGATTTCTGAAGCCAAATTATTCATCTCTTCATAAGAATCTACTGCCAAATTATTTAATAACCAGCGATATTGAATTCCTGCGCCATTTATATTTAATAATTTACCAATTTTAGGATTCGATTTGGTGTAATTTACGTGTGCAAAGTTATTGACTCTTGTACTTTCTTTTCCTGATAAGTTATCTGTAACTGCATACACAACACCAGAAGTTCCACCAGTTGCAGCAACTTCTCCTGAATTAAATACGTTTAATGAAAGTGCGTTGTTTGGTTGATCTCCTGCTCTATAATAAATTGGAGTTCCTGAAGCAATTCCACTTTCTTCTTCTCCTTTTTTATCAACTAATGATTGAACACCAAAAGTATCAACAATATCTGGTACTAAATTTTCATCAATTCCATAATGTTCTAATAAAAAATCTGCAACTGAATCGTTTTTGAAATCCCAAAAAATGCCTTCTGATAAACCAGAAATTGTAGTATTTATTTTATCTGAAAATTTATAAGCCACAAAATCTCCAGGCACCATAAACTTATAAATTTGTTTATAAATGTCGGGTTCATTTTCTTTTACCCATTTTAATTTTGATGCTGTAAAATTGGCTGGAGAATTTAAAAGATGTGAAGCACATTTTTCTTTACCGATTTCATTAAAAGCATTATTACCGACTTCTACAGCTCTACTATCACACCAAATAATACTTTTACGTAATGGATTTCCTTGTTTATCTACAATAACCAAACCGTGCATTTGGTAAGAAATACCAATGCCTTTTATTTGTGTTCTGCTAATATTGTATTGTTTTTTTAATTTTGTAATTGCATTACAAATATGCAACCACCAATCGTTTGGTTTTTGTTCTGCCCAACCATTTTTTTGAGCAGACATGCTCATTTCTTCTTTCGGTTCTTGAACGACTCCTAAACTTTTTCCTGTTGAAATTTCTACTAATGCTGCTTTTATAGAGGAACTCCCTATATCTAATCCTAAATAATACATATGGTAAAACACTTTTTTTATTTGGTCAACTTTCTTTAAATGGTATTAAATTGATTCCATTTAAAACTTATGACAAACACCTCTTGAAACTTATGACAAACACCTCTTGAAATAATTATTTTTTATTCATCTCAAAATTATTGATTTTTTTTAAACAACTATGTAATAAAAATTAAATTTAAAATTTTAACAATGTGTAAATACTCCTATCTAACCAAAAAAAATTATGCCACTACTCTTCTGGATAGCTTAAATTAAGAAGGTATAAGAGGATATATCATTACCTATGAAATTAGAAGATGAAATTAACGTAAACGGTTAAGTAAGTTTGAAAATTTCAGCTAGGGGATTTCTCTTTATAAAAGTGAATTGGATCGTAATTGGAGTATCTAATATTCAAAAGTTAGAATTAGTTGATGGTAGTATTAAGAAATCTGTTTTCGACTAAATAATAAAAATAAACTTCCTCATTTTCTAAAAATATACTTAACCGTTTACGTATAGTGTTTCGTGAATTTTATTCAGCAACTTAATCATTGGTAGCTAACCTGTTTATAAGCTTAATAATTACATAAAACACACCAATGTCAGAAAACTGGTTAACAACAATGGATTATGTGATTTTTTTGGCAGACACTAACAAAATAGATAAATTTACCTTAATTATTATTCACAATAAACTAACAAATTACAGATTTATGAAAAACAAATTCTCAAAAATTGTATTTGGAATGTTCATTCTAATGACTTCAAATACTTTCTCCCAAAGCGTTTCTGGGAATGTTACTTCAAACACAGGAGCCTTACCAGGTGTAAGTGTTTTGATAAAAGGGACTACAAATGGAACCCAAACTGATTTTGATGGAAACTATAAAATTGATGTAATTAATCCTAATTCAATTTTAGTATATAGTTATATAGGCTATAAAACACAAGAAGTTACTGTTGCAGGACAAACTGAAATCAATGTGATTCTTGAAGAATCTCCTGAATATCTAGGTGAAATTGTTTTAATAGGATACGGTCAGTCTCAAAGTAAGCGTACATTATCCCAAGCTATTTCAACAGTTAGTACTAAACAAATAGAAGACCTTCCAGTATCAAGAGTAGAAAATATTCTTCAAGGAGCGGTTCCAGGAGTCACTGTACAACAAAATTCAGGAGCACCAGGTTCATCATCTACTATAAGAATTAGAGGTGTTGGATCTCCAAATAGCTCCAATCCATTATTTATGGTTGATGGCTTGCCCGTAACTACGCTAGAGCATTTGAACCCTGATGACATTAAGGAAATGACCGTGCTAAAAGATGCGGCTTCTATAGCTGTGTATGGGGCTAGAGGTAGTAATGGTGTTATTTTAGTAAAGACTAAATCTGGTCGTAAACGTAGTAAAGCTGCGATTTCTATAAGCGGGTATTCTGGTTTTCAATATTTGGGTAATAAACCAGATTTGATGAATGCCTCAGAATACATAAATTATTACAATCGAGGTGTAGCTGAAGCTGGAGGAAACCTTAATGGTAATAGAGGAGCCTTTTCAGAAGCAGAAAGAGATGCTTTACCAGATACAGATTGGTATGACGCTGCTTCTAGAGATGCTGCAATGTCTAATTTAGCCGTGTCTTTATCTGACGGAGGCGAAAAATATTCCTATTCAATATCTGGAGGTATTTTTGATCAAGATGGAGTTTTTAGTAAGGCAGGAAAAAGTAATTTTAACAGAAAAAATCTTAGAGCCTCTTTAAATGCTGATGTTAGAGAAAATTTCCAAATTAGTGTATCTGCCAGTGTTTCTAAAAGAGTAAATTCTTACCCTGTTGGTAGTATAGGTAGTGTTAATGCTTTACCGTCCATATATCCTACGTATGCAGAAAACGGTGAAATATTCAATCCTGGGAGACAAAGCCCAGCGCCAGAATATAATGGTGTACCATTAAATGTTATGGGAGAAATGACAAACCCATTGTGGGAACTTAATGATTATCAAGGGAGTGAGGCTATTAATGATTTTATAAATTATGGTGTTTCAGCAGATTGGCAACCCATTAAAGATTTGAATATTCACGCCGCTTACAGTAAATTTAAAGACAATGGTTTTTGGCGCCAGTTTACGCCTAGTCTTGGGGCTGTATACCCGACCCAAGATTTTTTCTTGCGAGGTTCTTATACAGAAAGGCCTTCAGGATTTGCTAATGATCAAATAAGAACAACCGCAGCCTATACATTTTCTAAGTTAGCACTTAAGGGGCATAATTTAGATGTTATTGTAGGGTATGAAGTCATAGAAGAAGAAAATAACTTTGGCCAGGATAAGACTAATATTAGTGACTATTGGACAAATGATTTTAATAAAGTAAACTTTGGTCTAGCTGTAGATCGTTTTAATACTGTGTTTACTCCATCTAAAAAAACAGAGCGCGGAATAGTATCATATATTGGTAGAGTTAAATATAATTTTAAAGAAAAATATCTAGCTACAGGAAGTTTTAGGAATGATAACTCATCAACTTTTGGAAAAAACTTTCAATCTGGTTTTTTCCCATCATTTTCTCTAGGTTGGGTCTTATCCGAGGAAAACTTTTTGAGGGATTCTGATTGGATAAATTTATTGAAAGTACGAACTAGTTGGGGTATTTCAGGGAATGATTCAACAGGAGCATATGAGAATTTGTCAACAGGAGATACTAGTTCACCTTATGGTAATAACTCTGGATTTACACTAGTAAGGGTGGCAAACCCAAATTTAAAATGGGAAGAGTTAGAACAATTTAATGTAGGGCTTGATTTAACCGCTTTTAATAATGCATTTAATCTATCCGTTGATTATTATTCTAAAGAAACAACCGATATTTTACTATTTGGAAGCGGCTCTGATTCCAGTGGGTTAGAACCACCTCGTGTAAATGTAGGTGGCGTAAAGAATACTGGGTTTGAAGTAGCACTATCTTATAAAAAAATTGCTGATAAGTTTTCGTGGAATGCGTCATTGAATGTAGGATATAATAAAAATGAAGTAACCGGTTTAGGAAACAATGGGCAAGACCTTCAAGGTGGGTTTACAGGAGCTTTATTTTCTGATCCTATAACGCTAACGTCTATTGGTGAACCAATAGGGAGTTTTTATGGCTATGTAGTGGAAGGCTTGGATGTTAATGGAAATCTGTTATTTAAAGATTTGGATGGAAGTGGCAACGATAAAAGAAACCCAGAAGCAACAGATAAAACATTTATAGGGAAACCGTTGCCAGATCTTACGGCTGGCTTAAATTTAGGTGCTAGTTTTTCAGGTTTCGATTTTTCGGCATTTTTCTATGGAGCTACCGGGAATGATGTTTTTGATGCGACCATTCGCTATACAGCTATAGGGTCTAACAGACCGGCATCTTACCTACAAGAAGGGGCGCCAAGGAATATGGCAGTAGCTGCACCTGGAGATAGCAATGGAGAAAATTTGGTGTCGGATTTCCATGTAAAAGATGCGTCTTTTATAAAATTAAAAAATGTGGTTTTTGGATTCTCATTACCTGAAAGTGTTATTAGTAAACTTAATGCTGAAAAAATCAGGTTTTATATTTCAGGACAAAATTTATTCACCTTAACTGAATATGAAGGCGCCGACCCAGAAGTTGGAGGCGGTATTTTATCTTCAGGGATAGACACAGGGTTTTACCCACAGTCCAGATCTTATTTATTTGGATTTCAAATTAACTTCTAAAAAATTTAAAAATGAAAAATTTAAAACTTAATAAAATAAAGTTGACTGGAGTATTCCTAATCTTATTCGTGAGCTTCTTATCAGTTTCTTGTGCAGATGATATCTTAGACAAAAAACCAGTTACTGAAATTACTCCCGATACCATAGATACAGAAGACGGAGTTATCCGAGTAGTAAATGCAGCATATGACCCCTTACAATGGAAATTGGAAGGGCCAGCTGAGACCTTTCAACAAATGTTTCAATCTGTAAGAGCTGATGATTTGCATTCCCAACAAGCTAATTTTTGGGGTAATGGCGCCATATTCGATCAATTCTCGACAGTGCGAAGTACCAATCAGAGTGTAGCCGAATTGTGGCGCAAATTGTATGCAGGCATAGGAAGGGCTAATTTTGCAATAGAAATTACACAAGAATTTAATGGGTTTATTACAGACGGTCTAAAAGAAAGAATTATTGCAGAAGGAAAATTTTTAAGAGGGTTTTATTATTTTGAGTTGGTAAAACTTTTTGGAGACGTACCCTTATTTCTTGAAGCGATTAGAACAACTGAGGATGAATTATTTAAGGAAAGAAGCTCTGTAGCTACTTTATATGCTCAAATAGAGCAGGATTTAGCAGATGCGGCTGCAGTATTGCCTAAAAGAGGAGAATCTGCCGATGTTTGGAGAGCAACTTCAGGAGCTGCCTTAGGGATGTTAGCAAAAGTTCAATTATATCAAGGAAAATATTCAGAAACCGTAGCTACTTGCCAACAGGTTATGACTCATGGTTACCAACTAGAACCAGTATTTGCAGATAATTTTGAATTGCAGAATGAATTTGGGATAGAATCTTTGTTTGAAATCAATTATATTGATGGTGTACCTAATGAGGGTTCTTATTCTTGGCAATATATGTTTATGTGGGCTGGTGGTGTATATACCTCATGGGGTAATATGATCCCTAGACAATCTTTAGTCAACTTTTATGACGATAGTGATCAAAGAAAAAGTGCCACATTTATTTTGCCTGGTGATGATTTAAATTCACCTGGGTTGGAAAGTTTAGGTTGGTCTCCTGCCCCAGCAGATTTTGCTTTTAAGATTGGTTCCAGTGCTTTAAACAAAAAATTCTTCTTAACTTTTGAAGAATTAGAACCGTTATTAGCAGTGAATCAATCGCCTAAAAACGAAAAAATACTAAGGTATGCAGATGTTTTATTAATGTTTGCTGAAGCTTCCCTAATGGGAGGTGGCGGTGATGGTGCTGGAGCATTTCAAAAGGTGGTGGAAAGAGCCTATGGTCCTGCTAATCCAGCAGCTCCTGCCTATGATTTAGCAGGTGTAAAGGCAGAACGAAGACGTGAGTTAGCTACCGAAGGTTGGAACAGATTTACAGATTTGGTGAGATGGGGCGATATACAAGCAGCGATGGACGCTGTAGGTAAAACAGATTTCGATATCAATCGAGATACGTTATTACCAATACCAGATGCTGAAATACAGTTATCAAATAATATTTTGACTCAAAACCCTGGTTATAACAATTAAAAAACAATAAAAAAATGAAACAATTATTTAGAATAAAACATATTCTTGCAGCTATAGTAGTGATAGGTTTATTATCTACAATCTCCTGCGAAGAAGATAAATTTAATTATGATGTTATACCAACGTATTTTGATGGAATTCAAAATTTAGATGAAGAAGGTGTAGATTGTGGAGGAAATAGTGGTACACCATGTGCCGATCCACCAACGTGTACAGATGGCCTACAAAACGGAGATGAGACTGGTATTGATTGTGGCGGAGCCACTTGTGATGAATGCCCAACTGCAACACCTAGAGCAGACGCATTAGCAAACTCTGGCTTGCCATATTATTTTACTTTTGAAACCAATGAAGCTGGTCTATTGTTAACTACTTTTAGTGAAAACCAAGGAGTTGATATATCATATTCTGTTGACAATCCTAAAGGTACAGCAAATGATTTGGTTGCGAAAGTAATAAGACCTGATGATGGACGATTTGGAGGTTTTGAAGATTATAAATTTTCAGCCCTTGATACACCTATTGATTTTTCAGTATACTATAAATGGACCATGGATGTCTTTGTTCCGGCTGGACAAGATTTTTCGGGAGCATTGAATCCAGAAGTTGTTTTAATACTTCTAGATAGTGATGGTAATTTTTGGGAACGATGGACCGAGATTCCTATAACCATTGATGAAGCCGATTTTGGATCATGGGTAACTCTTGAATTTGATGGCACTGATCTTGTTGGAGCTAATGGAATAATAATGCAAGACCAAACTACTTACAATACTGTTGCGCTACGTTTTGGAGGTGGAGGTCACACCGAATCAGGAATATTTTATGTAAAAGATTTAGTACCTACAACCGAGACTTTTGGAGCTCCTTCTACTACGCCTAGAGCAGATGCTTTAGCCAGTGCTGGTTTACCATACTATTTTACCTTTGAAGCTGATGATGCTGGTTCAGTATTAGCGCCTTTTACTGTAAATACTGATGGTAGTGATTATACTCAAGGAGTTGATATCACTTATGGTGTTGCCAATCCAGATGGGACAGCAAATAGTTTAGTTGCAGAAGTTATAAGACCTGATGATGAACGATTTGGAGGTTATGAAGATTTTAAATTTCAAACCCTTAGTACATCTATAGATTTTTCAGTATATCATAAATGGACACTGGATGTATTTATTCCTGCAGGACAAGATTTCTCTGGTAGTTTAGCACCTGAAGTTAGCTTAACACTAATGGATTATGACGCTAATTTCTGGGAACGCTGGACTGTGATTTCTAAAACAATTGATGAAGCCGATTTTGGGTCATGGGTAACACTAGAATTTGATGGAAGCAGTATTGCGGCAGTGGATACTTATACCAATGTTACGTTAGTTTTTGGTGGTGCGGGACATGCAGAGTCAGGAATATTCTATGTAAAAGACTTGATACCAGTAGAATAAAAATAAATTTGTGTTTTTTTTTGAATTAATTAATACAATGTAAAAGGTGCTTTTATCTCTAAAGCACCTTTTGTTAAAAAGATTAAAATTTATATGAAAGTATCTAATTATTTACTTGTTTTATTTTTGAGCATAACTTTTTATGCTTGCCAGCCCGAAAAGGAAGAAGTACCATTTATACCCATAGTAACATGTTCTGATAGTATTAAGAATGGAAATGAAACTGGGGTAGATTGTGGAGGAGATTGTAATCCTTGTTCAGAAGGAGTCATAATACCTTCCTCAGGATTCCAAGCCCCGAGTTCTTATGATAATTATACCTTATTTTGGTCGGATGAGTTTAATGAAAACAGTTTAAACACCAGCAAATGGAATTATAATATAGGCAACGGTTGCCCATCACTTTGTGGTTGGGGTAATAGTGAATTACAACAATTTACAAGCAGTAATGAAAATTTATACTTTAAAGAAGGTAACTTAATAATTGAAGCAAAAAATGAGGCAAACCAATATTCCTCTTCGAGAATAAATACCGATAATAAGTTTGAATTTAAATATGGAAGAATAGACATCAGAGCATCTATGCCTTCGGTTTCTGGTATTTGGACTGCTTTATTTTTATTAAACAAAGAGTATACAATAGCAGATCCAGGAGCCTATTGGCCTAGTGGTGGTGAAATAGATATTATGGAGTATTTAGGAGAAGATCATGATAAGATATTAGGAACAGCACATTATGGTACAGACTTTCCAAACAACTGGCATTTTGATTCTGTAAATTACAGTTCCCAAAACGGTGCATCTTTTAATGAAGTGTATTATGTGTTTTCTATTATTTGGGAAGAAAATAGTATCAAGTGGTTAGTAAATAATGTAGAATACCATTCAATAACACCAGCAACAACTGCTGTAAAAGGACAACCTTATCCATTTAATGATGAATTCTATTTAATTTTTGCTTTATCGGTAGGAGGAAATTTACCTAATACAACTCCAGTTCCAAGTGATTTTCCTGCGCATTTAATTATTGACTATATTAGAGTATATCAAGAAAATTAATAGCTAGAAGATGTTTTATTATTTTAGCTAAAGATGATATTTAAACATAAAATCAAGTTTAAATAAAATACAATAAAAGAATTATATGAGAAAATCATTATTTGTTGCTTTCGTGGTCTCTCTAGGAGGGTTTTTATTCGGTTTTGACGCTGGTATCATTTCGGGAGTTATGTCTTACGCAGGACCCCAATTTAATTTATCAGATGCGCAATTTGGTTGGGCGGTAAGTTCGCCATCTTTTGCAGCGATGATAGCAATGTTGGTCTGTGGAAAGTTAAGTGATGTTATCGGAAGAAAAAAAATTCTGATTGTAGTCGCCTTTTTATATGCTGTATCTGCTGTCTTATCTGCCTTCGCATTATCCTTCGAAATGCTATACATAGCAAGAATGATTGGAGGTTTAGCTTTTGGAGCCGCCTTGATACTAGCGCCTACATATATTGCCGAAATATCATCAGCAAAAAATAGAGGGAAATTAGTATCTATTCAACAATTAAACATTGTACTTGGTTTTTTTGTGGCATTTTTAAGTAATTATTTTTTCAATCAAGAATTTACTTCTGGTAATAGTACATTTTTAACGGAGGACAATGTATGGCGTTGGATGCTTGGAGTTGAGTTAATCCCCGCAATAATTTACTTTCTATTACTATTTTTTGTTCCTAGAAGCCCCCGATGGTTGTTTACTAAAAATAAAAATAAAGAAGCCACTTTAGTGTTAATGAGCATGCATGGTGAAGCTTTGGCAAAAGAAGAAGCTAATATGATTATAGATGGTTTAGAATCGTCGGGTAACAATGGAAATAGAAATATTAAAATAAAAGATTTATTTAAACCAGCTCTTAGATTGGTGTTAACCGTGGGACTCGTCATTGGCATACTTCAACAAATTACAGGAATAAATGCCATTTACTTCTATGCTACCTCTATATTTAAGCAAACGGGTATTGGTACAGATGCTGCTTTTGCTTCTGGTATATTATTAAGCTTAACAACAGTAGTTTTTACTATTGTTGCTATTTTATTGATTGACAAAATAGGCAGAAGACCGTTATTATTATTTGGTACAGCAGGTATTGCCATTAGTCTTTTGGTTTGTGCTTACGGATTTAATCAAGCAACTTATCAATTAAATTCAGAAAAAATTTCTCAATTAAAATTTCCCAATAAAAATAAACTAGCACAGTTTTCAGGAAAAACATTTTCAAATGATTTAGCATTTAAAAATGCGATGAAATCTTCTCTAGGCAGCCAAGTATATGCCAAAAATGAAGGTGAAATTTTAGAAGTAGCAACTACTATGAATGCTTCATTAGTATTAATTGGAATACTAGGTTTTATTGCCTGTTTTGCATTTTCTTTAGGGCCTGTTATGTGGGTTATGTTATCAGAATTATTTCCAAATATATATAGAGGATTAGCCATAGGGGTTATTGGGTTTGTAAACTCATTTGTGAGTTGGTTAGTACAGCAAGTTTTTCCATGGGAATTATCAAATCTAGGGAACGCCATGAGTTTCTTAATATTTGGATTAGTTGCATTAATAGGCTTCTTTATTTTGTTAAGAATTTTACCTGAAACTAAAGGAAAATCATTAGAACAATTAGAAATAGAACTCGTAAAATAAATGAATAATTTTATAGAAAATCCCATTTTAAAAGGCTTTAATCCAGACCCTTCAATATGTAGAGTTGGTGATGATTATTACATTGCAACATCAACTTTTGAGTGGTTTCCTGGAGTGAGAATACATCATTCTAAAGATTTAAAAAACTGGAGATTAGTAGCACATCCACTAAATAGAAAATCACAATTGGAAATGAAAGGTGTACCAGACTCTTGTGGAGTCTGGGCTCCATGTTTGTCCTATAATGACGGCGTATTTTATTTGATTTTTACCAATGTAAAATCATTTGACGGTGTTTGGAAAGACACACCAAATTATGTGGTTACCACAACAGATATTTTAGGTGACTGGAGTGACCCTACTTATCTGAATTCTGGTGGATTTGATGGCTCTTTCTTTCATGATAATGGAAAGGTTTGGTATCTAAATATGCTTGTAGATCATCGAAAAGGAAAGTTCTTTGGAGGTGTTGAATTACAAGAATACAATACAGGAACAAAGGCTTTAGATGGCGAAATTTATTATTTAACAAATGGAACAAAATTAGGCTCTACAGAAGGTCCGCATTTGTATAAACACAATGATTACTATTATTTAATATTAGCAGAAGGTGGTACAGAATATGGACATGCTGCAACAATATTACGGTCAAAAAGCATCATAGGCCCCTATGATGAACATCCTGAAAACCCCATCTTAACCTGTAAAAGTGACGTCAATCATCCGCTACAAAAGGCAGGACATGCTTCTATGATAGAAACACAAAATGGTGATTGGTACATTGTTTTTCTTATAGGAAGGCCATTAAGCACACAAGGGCGTTGTATTTTAGGAAGAGAAACGGCCATTGAGGAAATTGTTTGGAAAAATGAATGGCCTCTATTAAAATCGAAAACAAATTTGCCTCGTGTCAAAATTCCAATGCCAAACCTAGAACAATTGATACCTAATCAAGATATCATTCGTGATGATTTTAACTCCATTGAACTGGATAACGAATTTCAATCCTTAAGAATCCCAACAGATGATAGTTGGTTTTCATTAACGGAGAGACCAGGGTTTTTAAGACTTAAAGGAAAAGAATCTCTTACTTCTATGCATACCCAAGCACTAATTGCAAAAAGACTACAACATCTCGAAACAGAAGTATCAACATGTATTGAATTTGAACCTAAAACCTTTCAACAACTTGCAGGATTAGTATTGTATTATAACACAGGACATTATCATTATTTACATATTACAGCAAATGGGCTAGAGAAATATATTTCTATTATTTCAAGCAATAATTTTAATGCAGTAGAGCAAGAAGAAAAGTGCATTATATCAGGTATCAAAAGTGTGGTGTTAAAAGCAACTATCATTAGAGAAAACCTTCAGTTTAGCTATAGTATTGATCAAATTAATTTTACGAATATTGGTGCTGTATTAGATATGAGTATTTTATCTGATGATAATGTACGAGATGGTAGTGAGCGTTATAGACCTGCCTTTACAGGAAGCTTTATAGGAATGTGCTGCCAAGATTTAAAAACAAATAATATCCATGCCGATTTTGATTGGTTTGAATACAAAGAGATTAAGAAAGAAGTTAAGATAGAAGCAACCATACACCAATTTCAATCTAAATAATTATCTATTATATAAAATTAGAAAATTATGAATTCAAAGCTAATAGCAATTACTTTATTAAGTGTGTTTTTTCCAATGCAAAACAAAAGCGCAAAAAGAAAATAAAGAAAACCTTTTAGAAGTAAAGAAAGAACGTAAACTAGCCAAGTTTGAGCCCAAAGATGGGGTCTTACTTTTTGTTGGTCAAGAGTTAGAGGCCATTCGTGGTTTAGAGGATTATAACCATAGTTATAATTGGTTAAATTCATGACCTTCAAAACGCTGCTTGAAAAATCAAACCATATCAATGCATATTAAAAACATCTATTAAAACCAAACTACTGTATATGAAAATTGCACCATGCAAAGAAACTATTAAGCATGTAATCACAAAAAACAAACTCGATTATGCGCTAACAGAAGAAAATGCAACAAAGGCTTTGGAATTGGGTCTCGCAGAAGCTGATTGGTATCAAAGTCCATTACCGCGTGCTACTATGCGTCAATTATTGAAACGAAAAGATGGTCCCGCCATTTGGGATACCCTACTTCTAATTACTATTTTAGTGAGTATGGCCGTGTTTACAGTTATTTTGTGGGGCTCATGGTGGGCAGTCATTCCTTTTCTTATTTATGCTGTATTCTATGGAACAAGTTCAGACTCAAGGTGGCATGAATGCAGTCACGGTACTGCTTTCAAAACAGACTGGATGAACAATGTAGTGTATGAAGTTGCATCTTTCATGGTTATGAGAGAATCTGTGGTGTGGCGTTGGAGTCATACCCGTCATCATAGTGATACACTTATTGTTGGACGAGATCCAGAGATTCAAGTACCACGCCCACCTAATATAAAAATCCTTTTGCTTTCATTGGTAAACCTCGGGGTTTACCAAGCATATTATCCGAGTCTTATTCGTCATGCGATGGGAAGAATGACTGATGCAGAGAGAACTTATATACCCGAAATGGAATTTAATAAGATATATAGAAATTCTAGAATATGTCTGGTTATTTACGCTTTGGTTGTTATTTCAGCGGTTATTCTAAAATCTTGGATACCTATATTCTTGTTTATTCTTCCTCAATTCTTTGGTACATGGTTAATGGTTGTGCATGGTACAACACAACATGCTGGCCTAGCCGAAAATGTGTTGGATCATCGGTTGAATTGCCGTACCGTATATATGAATCCCATTAGTAGATTCATATATTGGAATATGAACTACCATTTAGAACATCATATGTTTCCTTTAGTTCCATATCATGCACTTCCAAAACTGCATAAACTTATAATTGATGATTGCCCCCCTGTATATCATTCTATTTATGAGGCATGGAGTGAGATATTACCTGCTTTATTAAGACAAGTTAAAGAGCCTTCTTATTATGTAAAGCGACAGTTACCACAACCAAAAAAACGCATTATAGAAGGTGTGGTTAAATCAGAAGTAGCAGCTGATAAAGATGGATGGTTAGAAATTTGCCCAGTAAAAGAACTTATAAATGAAGATGTTATTCGTTTCGATTATTTAAAAAAAACATTTGCATTGTATAGAAATTTAAAAGGCGATTTATTTGCTACAGATGGCATTTGCACACATGGAAACACCCACCTAAGCGAAGGCATGATTAAAGGAGATATTATAGAATGCCCAAAACATAATGGCCGTTTTAATTTAAAAGATGGATCTCCCGCACGAGCACCCATATGTCGTGGATTGGCTACTTACCCAATAGAAGAGCGTAATGGGAGCATTTGGTTAAACATTGAAAAAGCTGGTGGTGTAGGAGCGAGAAAACATATAAAATACGAACTTACTGTTGTAAGTAATGAAAATGTCTCAACGTTTATTAAAGAATTAGTCCTTAAACCTACTGAGAAAGTTGAATTTACCCCTGGAGATTATATACAAATAGATATACCTAAATATAACCAGATTAAATTCAAGGATTTTAATATAGCAGAACCTTATGCTTCTGTTTGGGAGGAGCAAGGTATTTTTAAACTTTCTGTTAGCAATAACAAAAAAGGTACTAGTAACAATTACTCTTTAGCGAGTAATTGTATTACTGAAGAAAACCTTAAATTCAATGTGCGTATAGCTACGCCGCCTGCTGAACAAGATTGCCCTCCAGGTATTGGCTCCAGTTACATTTTTAATTTAAAACCAAGTGATACTGTTACCGCAATCGGATCTTATGGAGATTTTCATATTAAAACGACCAAAAAGGAAATGGTTTATATTGGTGGTGGTGCAGGCATGGCTCCAATTAGAGCACATTTAGCACACTTATTTGAGAATGAGTTATCAGTAAGAAGAATTAGTTTTTGGTATGGAGCACGTTCTTGTCAAGAAATATTTTATGAAAATTATTTTCAAAACATAGCCAATAAGTATTCTAATTTTAATTTTCAAATAGCACTTTCAATCCCATTAATAGAGGATAATTGGACAGGATATACTGGTTTTATTCATCAAGTTGTTTTTGAAAATTATTTACAAAATCACCCCAACCCAAAAGCTATTGAGTTTTACCTCTGTGGACCACCATTGATGATTAAGGCTTGCTCAAAAATGCTGGCTGACCTCGGTGTTAAAAATGAACAAATAGCCTTTGATGAATTTTAAACCATGTCTAGTATGAAAGACAAGAATCACTCTAAATAAAACAGAATATATAAAATCAAAAAACCATGAATTCAAAACTTATAATGATAACTTTTTTGAGTCTTTTCTTTTTCCAATGTAAAATGAAAACACAAAATGAAAATAAAGAAAACCTTTCAGAAGTAAAGAAAGAACGTAAACTAGCCAAGTTTGAACCCGAAGAAGGGGTCTTACTTTTTGTTGGTCAAGAATTAGAGGCCATTGGTGGTTTAGAGGAGTATAATGATGGCTATTTAGACCATTTTAAAAGACCCGCTGGCTGGACAACTTATACCAGTATCAATCCTGGTGATAATTCGTTTGGTTTTACGCACAAAGGACTAGATGGTTTGTGGGATACTAATGACTGGGGTGATCATGATTCTAATGCTAGCCTACAATTAAAAAGTCCTAATTATAAAAATATGGCATTAGCTATAGGACTTTCTTTTGTAAACCATGAAGAAAAAGTAGCAGATGGTACCCATGATAAATACATTGAAAAACTAGGTGATTTTTTATTGTCATTAGGGAAACGCCCCGTTTTTTTAAGAATTGCCTATGAATTTGATGGACATCCTTGGAATCATTATGATAGAAAAAGCACTGTAAAAGCTTACAAAAGAATGGTAGACATGTTACGAGCAAAAGGCATAACCAATACCGCTTTTGTTTGGCAATCTACTGGTTTTATGTCAACCCCAGAACAATTAGAAGATTGGTATCCTGGTGATGATTATGTAGACTGGTTGGGTTTTTCTTTCTTTAATGGTTGGAAAAAACAACAAATGATTGAATTTGCTCGCAGTAAAGGAAAACCTGTTTTTATTGCTGAAGCAACACCTACTTCTTCAGATAAAATTGCCGACCCAGAAGAAAATAAGGGAATTACAAAAGAGATGAAACTCTCTAATCCGAAACAAGCACAAATGGCTTGGGACGAATGGTTTGTTCCGTTCTTTAAAACCATAGATGCTAATGCTGATGTTATAAAGGCTATCAGTTATATTAATTGCCATTGGGACTCTCACAGAATGTGGTTTGGTAATCCAACATTTAAGGGGATTGATGCGCGATTACAATTAAGTGATACTATTAGTAAACGATGGGTAGAAAAAATTTCTAATCCAAAATATATTCATTCATCACCAAATTTATATGATAATTTGTATGATAACAAATAACAGTAGTTCATTATGTTTCATAAAAAAAATATTATTCAGGATAGTTTAACAATAAACTAACTTATCCATAAAACAATAAATCATGAATATCCCAAATGAAGCTTTAATTAAAAAAAATATTTCCAATGAAAATATTAAATACTATAGCAAAAATGGGTTTCTTATAGCTTACCATCATAAAGGAATAGAAGATCTTATAGAACCTTTTATAAGACCTGCAAATGTTACAGATATTAATTAAGTTAATTAAATGATAAACTATTTTTATCCTATTTGGGGTAGTGAAGAATTACCTATTGACACGTTTTTTGAACGTATAAAAAAAGCGGGCTATACAGGCGTAGAAATGAATATTCCTTATGATGAGTTTTTTTTTAAAGAATTAAAAAATAAGCTAAATTCATTTGAACTAGAATTAATTGCGCAACAATACCTTCCTCCCCTAAAAGAAACATTTAGTGAATATATGGAAAGGCTTAGCGCATATATGTTGCATTTAATTAGCTTTGATCCGCTTCTAATTAATTCACATACAGGAAAAGATTATTTTACTTTTGAGGAAAATTGTCAAGTACTTGATTATATAAACAGCTTATCAAAGAAGCATAAGGTTGATATAATTCATGAAACGCATAGAGGTAGATTTTTGTTTAGCACATTTACGGCACGTGAGTATTTTATTAAATATCCAGATTTAAGAATTACTGCAGATTTTTCACATTGGTGCTGTGTTTCCGAATCACTTCTTGAAGATCAACAAAATATTATAAAAGAAGCAATTAGTAGAACTGATCATATTCACGCAAGAGTTGGGTTTGAAAATGGACCACAAGTAAATCATCCTATGGCTCCTGAAAATAATAAAGCCTTAAAAGCACATCTTCATTGGTGGAAGGATATAGCCATTGATAAGATGAAAAAGAAGAAAGATTTAAGTATTACAACAGAATTTGGACCTTACCCTTATATGCAACATCTTCCTTTTGTTAATCAACCCATTGCTGATCAATGGGAAATTAATTTGGCAATGAAAAAAAAATTAGAAGAAGAGTTTCTGTTTTTAAAATGAATAGAACCTTTTGAGTATAATTGATTGTACCCTATTTTATAATAAGAACTAAACGCATCTGATGTTAAGATATAATAAAAAAAGAAGTTATAGATATTTAATCCCAATACTAGGTTTATTTCTTCTATTCTGTTGTAGCGAGAATAGTGATACAACTAAATCCATAATTCCGATTAATAACGGTTTAGAAACATTAAAAGAAACGGCAACAACTTTTGCGGTAGGAATGATTACCCGAGCTTCATATATTAATGGAGGAGGTCAGCATACACAAATCCTAAAGGATGAGTTTAGCAGTGTAACTTCAGAATATGAAATGAAGATGAATGTTATGTATCCATCTCAAGGTAATTATAATTTTAATGCTGTAGATGCTATTGTAAATTTTGCTGTAACAAATAATTTATATGTACATGGCCATGCGCTCATTTGGCATGGTGCCACACCCGATTGGGTAACTGATTTTTCTGGAACCGATGCAGAATTTGAAGCCATGGTGGAGGATTACATAACTACTACAGTAAAAAGATATAAAGGAAAAGTTCGTTCATGGGATGTGGTAAATGAAGCCATTGATGATGGAAGTGGTAACCCGTTACGCAACTCTGTTTTTAGACAAAAAATGGGAAATGATTATATTCAAAAATGCTTCCAATGGGCTAGAAATGCTGATCCAAATGCCATTTTATTTTATAATGATTATAATATGGCAGCGAGTTCGAGCAAAAGAGCTGCAATGTTTGATATCGTTGATGGCCTTGGTAACTTAATTGACGGAGTTGGAGTTCAAATGCATATTTCTTACAATGCTCCTTTAGCAAATGACATACAAGCAGTTGTTGATGGTACCGTTACAAGAGGATTGAAATTACATTTCTCTGAACTAGATATTAGAACAAACCCTGAACAAGATGCAAATGTCACTTCTTTATCCAGTACAAAAGCAATACAACAACAAGCAAAATATAAAGAAGTAGTTCAAATCTATAACTCAATTCCTTTAGACAATAAGTTCGCCTTGACAGTATGGGGTTTGCGTGATAACGAATCTTGGTTGCTCGATTTTTGGGGAGTGCCCGATTGGCCGTTACTATTTGATGAAGATTACAATAAAAAAAGAGCCTATAAAGGTTTCTTAGAAGGTTTAAAATAATTAGTTTCTCAATATGAATTAATTCTAAAATAATGATTAAAAATATAATGATGATTTATAAAAAAACTATTTTATTGTTTTTTTTATGCCTTATGATGAATGGTTACTCTCAAAATGAACAGCATGATTTTGATTGGAACAGTTATGCATCATGGAAAAACGAAACAAAATATACAAGATCTTATGTAGTAAATCAAAAACATAGTAATGCATCTGATAGTAACGAAGGGACAATAGAGTCACCATTAAAAACGATAAATAGAGCAGCTCAATTAGTTAGAGCAGGAGAACGCGTTTTAATTTATTCTGGAGTTTATAGAGAAACTATTTTTCCTAAAAATAGTGGAACTTCAAATGATAAAATGATCTCTTACGAAGCGGCGCCAGGAGAAAAAGTTATCATAAAAGGATCTAATATATTAAATCAAAAATGGGAACAGCGTAAAGTATTTACTGATGTACTTGCCGATTCTACACTTACTTATACTTGGTCTAGACGTACTTGGGTTACCACCATTCCAGATACTTTTTTTGATGCAAATTATTTTCCATTTCAATTACCAAATATCCTTCCAAAAGAACATACGTTAATGCCTTGGGCTAAATTGGTCAAAAATATCCCGCCTTACACTTCATCTAGAGGTTTAATTTTTCAAAATGGAAAGCGTATGAAGCAACTAGAACACTATGGAGACGTTGTAAGAGTACCAGGTTCTTTTTGGATAGATAAAGACAGGAAAACGGTTCATATCCATTCTTTTGATAGTGGTAATCCAAACAATTCATTAATAGAGATAGGTACAAAACAACATTTGTTGAAGCCTCAAAAAGTTGGGTTAAATTATATCCAAGTTAGCGGGCTAACTTTTGAGCATTGTGCCAATGGCTTTTTAAGAACGAGTACGGGAGCTGTAACTTCTTTGGGGGGACATCATTGGATTATAGAAAATAATACCATTAGGCAAATTAATTCATCGGGCTTAGAGTTTGGATATTTAGCATATGAACCAAAAGATCAAAATCCTGAAAATACTCTTAGAAAAGAGAAAGAAAATCAAGGGTTTATGATTGTTAGAAACAATACAATTCATGATTGTGGAACGGCAGGCATAAGAAGTTTTGTAGTAACTAATGGGCTTATTACAGGCAATCATATTTATAATATTGGTTGGCAAGATGCAGAGAATTACTGGGAGTGTTCTGGAATTAAAATATTGGTTGCACATAAAACGTTAGTGAATCGCAATCATATACATGATATTCAAGGAGGTAATGGTATATGGCTAGACTGGGATATTCGTTATTCTAGAGTTACACAAAATAACATTCATGGCGTACAGAATATTCAGGGAGGTATTTTTATTGAAGCTTCTCACTATCCAAACCTAGTTGACAACAATTTTATATGGAATATTGATGGTAATGGTATTTATGCCAATGATACAGATTACTTAATGGTCTATCACAATTTAGTTGCCAACGTTTCAGGAAATGTAGTGCATGCCATTGTACAAACGGATCGCAGTCAAAATGGAAGAAAACTTACTGCCGAAGAAAATTTGGTTTATAATAATATATTCATAAACGGATTACCAATGCGTTTTAGTTCAAATTCTAACAAAGCAGATCATAATTTATATGTTTCTACCAAAGAACCAAACAACTTTAAAGATGTAATTAATATGAATGGTTTAGATGCAAATAGTGCTTTTAAATATGCCCAAGCCTATTTTACAAGCTCAATAAGTATGTTTAAATGGATTGCAGATTATAATATAAAACCTGTACCGTTACTTAAAGAGGTACAGTATGATTTTTTTAATGATTTAAAAGAAAATAAAAATACAATTCCTGGTCCCTTTAACAAGTTATCAAAAGAAACTACACTAGTTCTTACAGAAAAACCAATCACAAAAGATAGCCCTTTAGTTTCTATTAGATCTGAAAAGCTAATTCAAGAACATACGGCATTAGTTTCTAATAGATACTCGGCTGATCCTTCAGCGCATGTATTTGAAAACAAAATATACATCTACCCTTCTCATGACCAAAGTGGAGCATCGTCTTATACAGACCCTGTTGACAAGTTTGATATGATTGATTACAAAGTTATTTCTATTAATGAGTCTTTGAGTGAAGTAACAGATCATGACGTTGCCTTAAAATTAGAAGACATTCCTTGGGCAAAAAGACAATTATGGGCTCCTGACGCCGCTCAAGCTAACAATCAATACTACTTTTACTTTCCAGCAAAAGCGGCTCATGGAGAATTCGAGATTGGAGTTGCTATTGGAAGCCAACCAGAAGGACCATTTAAGCCACTGCCCACTTCAATTCCTGGTAGCTATAGTATAGACCCTGCTGTATTCAAAGATACTGATGGTACACATTATATGTATTTTGGTGGTATTGGAGGTGGCTTTTTACAAAATAAAAAAAGTGATTCGAGTCAATCGCTTTCTACAGGACAGCGGCCAGCTGTTGCGCCTAAAATAGCAAGAATGAAAGCCAACATGATCGAATTTGACGAGAAGCCTAAAGACATATTAGTGCTAAATGAAGATGGTTCACTTATACTGGCTAGGGATACAGACAAGCGTTTTTTTGAAGCTGCATGGATGCACCGCTATAATGACAAATATTATCTCTCATACTCCACAGGTGACACGCATTATATTGTATACGCAATTGGAGATAATCCCTACGGACCCTTCGTATATCAGGGAATTGTCCTTCACCCAGTGATTGGATGGACCAACCACCATTCCATAGCAGAATTTAAAGGAGATTGGTATCTGTTTTATCATGACAGCCAGTTATCTGGAGGTGTTACACACCAAAGAAATGTAAAAATGTGTAAACTTCATTACGATAAAGATGGGCGAATCCAACCGATTTATCCAAATAGCAAATAATATCAAATATTTTTGTTTTAAATATGATAAAACAGCAGGCTTTAAGGATCTAATTCAAAAGAGAATTTTAACATTTACTAAAAACTTACTTAATCGTTTTCGCAAGTCACTCAATTGTGATTTTTAAGAACTTGGAATCTATAAAAACCTTCGACAGTTTCAAGGACTATAGCTTTAAAAACAAGCAGAAATTGTAAGTCAATAATCACTGTATTTTTCTTGTTTTTTATTTTAATTTATATTTATGAGCAATAAGTAAATACATTTGTAAATGTAGTCGCTCAAAAGCTATTGCAAACATGAAAAAATAACTAATACTATATTATTATGAAAAAATTTACTTTATTATTTTCTTTTGTAACCTTTGCCTTTTTTAGCTCATATGGGCAATTGGCTATTTCTGTTGAAAAAGCAGATGGAACAGATTGGAATGCATTCGTAAATGCATGGAATGTTTCAGATGATACTTATGCTTCCGGTTTCGCATATAATTTGCCTTCGCAGAAAGTAGAGTTTAACGGTACTACAGTTACTGTTAAACCTAATTATGGAATTTGGGTAGATGCCGCAACTGATCCAGCTTGGTTTGATACCCCAGGGACTCCTCCTAGCAACCCAAACAAAAATATTGAAGCATTGTCATATTTACAGGTCGAAAGAGCCGTAAATTCAGAATATTTTACTCAAGATGTTGTTTTCAGTGGTAATGTTAATAGTTTTACTATAGATTCTTCTTATGAGGTTAAAGCATATATTATTGTCTTTCCCGCAGACTTTTCACAAAATAGAAGATATGAAGTTACTATTACTGAAACTGGGGCATTTACATTAACACGTCCGGAAGCAGATGTTGATGCTAATTTTACAGAGGCATTTATGCAATATGGATTTATTGTTCATGGTTTGCCTGCTGATCCAGCACTTGAAGCTAGCCTTGGTTCAGTTGTGTTCCAAGCGTCTTCATTAAGTACAGCAGAATCTTCAAAAACATCTTTCAAAACGTATCCAAATCCAACCCAAGATAATTGGACGATTAAAACACAAAATATAGAAATTAGTGATATTAATGTGTATAATGTTTTTGGTAAAAATGTATTATCAATATCACCTAAAGCTTCTCAGGCATCTATTGATGCCACTAACTTAACAACAGGTTTATATTTTGCTGAGATAAAAACGGCTAACAGGACAGAAACGGTTAAGCTTGTTAAAAAATAAGATTTTAATCGAATAGAATTACTTGATGCTAAGTAGTGGAGGTTTCAATTAAAATTATTCTTTATGTGAAAGCAGAAATCTAACTTAAAAAGGCGCTTTAAAAAAAAGCGTCTTTTTTTTTTATTTAAAAATACGTTTACGTTAAAAATGATGCAAAGGTTTAAACAAAAATCGTTTTAAATTAAAAGTGATATTAAAAAGATATTGATGCTTCTGTTTGTAGAGAGTAGTCATAAACATCAAAAAAATGTGCTAAAATTTAGCTACTGTTTGGGGTTTGTCAATTTTATCAAGAGTTTTTGAGTTTACATTTTCAACATTAATATTCAAAGTAGTAAGTTAACAGAAAAGCCATTAATTAATCCTTTATGCTAACTCCCGAGTTGAGTTTCTAAATACTAAATTGGTCTTAATTATTTTAGTTTCAAAAACAGATTCGTCAGTATTATTTTCTTCAATACGTTCAATAAGTTTTTCAGTTGCTTTTTTGCCAATATAAACAGCATGTTGATTAATACACGTAATTGAAGGGTTTACATACTTAAATAAATTTCCGTTTGTATAGCCTATAAAAGAAATATCGTCGGGTATTTTGTACCCTCTAGATTTTACAATAAGCATGGTCTCTATTGTGGAATATTCCTCTAATCCAATAAATGCATCAACTTCGTTATAATCTAATAAGGTTTTAATCTCAGTTTCAAAATCGTATTCCTTTTTTATTAGTACAATTAATTTTTCATTTAACTCAATACCATTATCTTTTAAAGCTTGTTTGTATCCGTTTATTCTTAATCGTACAATTCCTAAATCATCTAGAACTGAAACAATAACTATATTTTTGCAGCCTGTTTTTATAAGATGTTCTGTAGCATTATAAGCACAGTTAAAATCATCTACAATTATTTTATCGCATTGAATTGTATCAGCAACTCTATCAAACATAACCATTGGACCTGCATCTTCTATAAAATCTTGCAAATGCATAAAGTTTTTTTTGGATTGCGTTTCTTCCGATAAAGAAATCAAAAGACCATCCACTGTGCCTTTTTCAAACATATTTGTAGACTCAATCTCTTTTTCCAAACTGCCATTCGTTATAATTATAATTATATTATACCCATTTTCATTAGCAACCTGTTCAATCCCGCTAAATATTTTTACAAAAAAGTGGTTTAGCAAGGTTGGAATAATAACCCCTATAGCTTTCGTCTTTTTGTTTAGCAAACTTAAAGCAATACTATTAGGTTTATATTTATGCTTTTTTGCATACTGTTGTATCTTGTCTTTAGTGCTAGAACTAATTTCGTAACTATCCCTTAAAGCCTTGGAAACTGTAGCCACCGATACATTGAACTCAATTGCAATATGTTTTAAGGTAATTCTTTTTTTCATCTGTCTGTTTTAAAATTAGAATTTGATTGATGTTTAGCTGTACTGCTTCGGTAAAAGATAGGTTTTTGATAAATTAAAACTGTGAATATCCTTTTTTAATTTAAAAATCTATCGATACTAATTTAGCACCAAAAAAAAACCATCAATTAATATCAATCTTCAAGGTTTAATTTCACTGTTCTTTTAACTTGCTTTAAACAGATTGATAAGCAATGTACTAACAAAAATAATACAAACCCAATTAAGTAGTTATTTTAAAATCAGTCATAGAAAGAACCAATCTAAAACCATATTTACTATTAAAGAGATACTGTCTATTAACAACCGAGCAATACACTCAAAAAATTAATAGTTTGAGGCTCCGCTTCCGATACAATGAGGTTTAATTATTATAAGGAATCAGCTCTAAAAGCTTCTCGATAGACTCTACTCTCGCTCTACTTTTTCTGTTGGCTCTGATGATGATCCAAGGGGCTATTTCGGTGTCTGTTTCTTCAAACATTTTGGCTTTGTACGAGGTATAATCATCCCAAAGCTTTAGAGCCGATTCATCTACTTTACTGAATTTCCATTTTTTGACAGGGCTTGATTTGATATCTTCAAAACGTCTTGATTGTTCATCTTTAGAAATAGAGAAATAAAATTTTACAACTCGAATTCCTGAATCGATAATCATTTTTTCAAATTGATTCACCTGACCCATAAACACTTCATATTCTTTTTTGGTACAAAATCCGTTGACGGGTTCTACCACTGCACGGTTGTACCAGCTTCGGTCAAAGAAAGTAATTTGACCGTCGCGAGGGAGATTTTTAATATAACGTTGAAAATACCACTGGCTTTTTTCTTCGTCTGTTGGCTTTGAAAGGGCCACTACATTTAATTCTCTGGGATTTAGGTGTTGCGTAATTCGTCGAATTGCACCGCCTTTTCCAGCGGCATCTCGACCTTCAAAAATAACAACTATTTTCTCTCCTTCAGCCTCCACCCATTGCTGGAGCTTGATCAACTCTTCTTGAAGACGTTCTAATTTTGCTTCGTGATTCAAAATCCGTAACGCTTTGGAAATCGTCATACCGTCTTGGTTTAAGAACAATTGAAGACCTCGTTTGCTGTTCAGTTTTTTTAAATTTCTTGGTGTTAATTCTTCCATAACTAATCGATTTGGGTGATCATTCTGTGATAGCGCTGCACAACATTTGGATCGGGAAGGACCGTGGTATGTGAGTTTCCTTTGTGATCGTAATCAAACTGAGATAAGACGTGTCGTATGCTTTCTAAGCGCGCTTGTTTTTTGTTGTTTGTTTTTATAATAATCCAGGGACTGATAGAGGTGTGTGTTTTACTAAACATTTGTTCTTTGTAAAAGGTATATTTATCCCATCTGTTTTGTCCTTCTTTATCAACGGGGCTAAATTTCCACTGCTTTAAAGGGTTTTTTAATCTAGAGTTGAAGCGTCTTTCTTGCTCTTTTTTTGAAATTGAAAACCAAAACTTGATAATAATCACGCCATCTTCGTAAAGCATGTGTTCAAATTCAGGCACTTGCAACATGAACTTTTTATATTGTTCTTCACTGCAAAAATCCATTACGGGTTCTACTACAGCACGGTTGTACCAACTTCGATCAAAAAACACCAACTCTCCAGGGTCTGGCAATTCTTTTATATAGCGTCTGAAATACCATTGCCCTTTTTCAATTTTTGTTGGTTTGGTAAGTGCAACCACGCGCATAGACCTGGGGTTCAAGTGTTCGGTGAAACGACGAATGGCACCTCCTTTTCCAGCAGCATCCCGACCTTCAAATAACACACAAACACGTTTTTTGTGCTTGGCGGTCCATTGTTGTAAGTCCACTAATTCAGCCTGAAGTTTTACAAGCTCTGACTCGTAGTCGATGGTTTCAATCAACGACTCATAGTTTTCATCGATGAGTTTAGAATGAACTGTCTTTTTAAATGATTCTATTCCAGAATACGATTCGAAATCTTCTTGGGTGAGCATAAGCAAATTAATTTTAATTATTTATTTAGTAGTATTTGAGGTTTTAAATAGTTCATAAATTTTGATCTTGAAATGGATTCTGCCCCCAAACTTTCAAGATGATTTGTATGCAGCTGGCAATCGATAAGTTTATACTTTGAATTTTGAACAAAGGTTGTAAACCCAATTTTACTAGCGTTACTTACATAACTAAACATACTTTCTCCACAAAAAATTGTGTCATTCAATTCAATACCATACAATCCACCGACCAACTTTTTGTTTTGCCACACCTCCACAGATTTCGCAATTCCTCTTTGGTGTAATTCACAATAGGTCTCCATCATTTCGTCTGTGATCCATGTGCCCGATTGTGCTTCTCGTTTTATCTTGGCACAGGCTTGAATAACATCTTTAAAATTACGATTTACAGTAATTTCAAAGGATTGATTTTTCAATATCTGTTTTGTGCTTTTTGAAACCTTCAGTTTGCGAGGGTATAACACAAAACGAGGATCGGGTGCCCACCACAATATGGGTTGATCCGGTTCATACCAGGGAAAGATTCCATTTTGGTAGGCGTACAAAACGCGTTCTGGAGACAAATCGCCACCAACTGCCAAGAGCCCTTCTGAATTTGCTTCTGTCAATGGTGGAAATTCTATGGTTTCATTCAGCCACTTCATACATTTTTATATTGAAGCGGTTCTTGTTTTAACGTTTGTTAAAACGGTAAATCGTTTGGCTCGTCTGCTGTCAAATCCGTTGCAGGCTCAAAAGCTTGTGCAGGTGCTACTGGTGCAGCATTGGCAGGTGCAGCTTGCTGTAAATTCTCAATACGCCATCCTTGAATCGCATTAAAATACTTTGCTTCGCCTTGTGGGTTGATCCACTCTCTTCCGCGTAAGTTGATCCCTACTTTAACCTGTTGTCCAACTTGATAGCTATTTAAAAGATCTGTTTTGTCTTGAACAAATTCCACCATAATATGTTGTGGATATTGTTCTTCTGTAGTCACAACCAATTCACGCTTCTTAAACCCATTAGAACCAATAGATTGTGTTTCTCCGATAAGTTTGATTTTTCCTTGTATTTCCATTTTTAATTTTAAAATTGACTATTAATGTAAAGAATTTTTTAAATATATACAAATTTAATAAATTATGAGTCTAACTAAAAGTAGAAAGCGATAATATAAAACAATAAATTCACGATAAATACATTATATTTAGAATTGAAAAAAATATACCAATGAAAATTTCTTCAAAACAACATGTTTTACGCTGGGTAATGATTGCTATTTCATTCCTAATTATTTCATTGATATTATGGAATACTTATCGCTTTTTTCAGAAATTTAAAGAAGAGGAACGTATTAAAATGGAGAATTTTTCTCAGGCACAAATTGAGCTGGGAAAAATTATTGACCTCAACGGAAATATTAGTGATTTTCCTTTAAAAATAATTCAAAGCAACACCACTACCCCGATGATTATTGAAAATTCTGAAGGTAGTTTTCAATCTAAAAACATTGAACAACTGTCTGATAATAATCAAGAGTATCTCAAAGATTTAAGCTTAAAATTTAGCAGTGAAAATCCACCTATCGAAATTATGTATGAAGGAGAAACGCTCTCAACAATTTACTACGGGGATTCTGATTTACTGAATAAGCTGAAGTATTATCCCTTTGCGCTTGTCCTGATTTTTTTATTATTTAGTGGGGTTGTCTATTTTTATTATAAGAGCGACAGAACTGCTTCTCAAAACAAACTTTGGACGGGGATGGCTAAAGAAACTGCGCATCAGATTGGAACGCCGCTTTCGTCGCTTATAGGTTGGACAGAACTCTTAAAAGCAGAAGCGGTGAATCCCGCTTATATTGCTGAGATTGAAAAAGATATTCATCGCTTAGAAACCATTACTGAACGCTTTAGTAAAATTGGCTCGATTCCTTTGTTAAAGACCACCAATATTGTGACGGCTACAAAAGAATCTTTTGACTATTTAGAATCTCGAAGCAGCAAGTTAATTTCTTTTAAAATGAACGCTCCAAAGGAGGATATCTTAGTGGCCTTGAACCCTGAACTTTACAGTTGGACTATTGAGAATTTAGTTAAAAATGGGATCGATGCTATGAAAGGCAAAGGTCATATTGAGGTGTCTATACAGGCTACAGAAACGTTGGTTTTGATAGATGTTAGTGATACTGGAAAAGGGCTTTCAAAAAAATTATTTAGTAGGGTTTTTGAAACGGGATATACTTCTAAAAAACGCGGTTGGGGATTGGGTCTGTCTCTTTCCAAACGAATTATTGAGGAATATCACAAAGGAAAAATTAGAGTGTTTCAGTCTGAAGCTGGTGAAGGAACCACACTACGAATTGGTTTAAAACGCTTATAAGAAGGAGGTGATCTTTTTTGCCAGAGCTTCAAATTCTTCTGGAAGTAATGTTTCTTTTTTGATGAATTGAGCATCTTCCATAGTGTTTAAAGGAATCAAATGTACATGCACATGTGGCACTTCTAGCCCAATCACAGTCATTCCGACGCGTTTGCAGTCGACTGCTTTTTCTATGGCGATGGCTACGGTTCTTGAAAAGTCCATCAATTGTAAATAGGTTGATTGATCTAAATCAAAAATCTTATTGATTTCTTTTTTTGGAATACAAAGTGTATGGCCTTTGGCATTGGGATTGACATCTAAGAATGCTAAAAAGTTTTCAGTTTCAGCGACCTTATAACAGGGTATTTCTTTGTTAACTATTTTGGTGAAGATCGAGCTCATAGATTGCTTTTAAAACGAAATTTATCTTGAAATGTTTATGATTTCAAATTTCAGAATACCATTAGGGACTTGTATTTCAGCAATGTCTCCAACACTTTTTCCTAACAATCCTTTTCCGATAGGGGAATTTACAGAGATTTTTCCTGCAGCTAAATCTGCTTCTCCATCCGCTACAAGAAAGTAGTCTAACTCCATCCCATTGGACTGATTTTTTATTTTCACTTTAGACAGCACCAATGCTTTGGAAGCATCGAGTTGAGATTCATCTATCAAACGGGCGCCAGCCATGGTGTCTTCAAGTTTTGCAATGCGCATTTCTAGCATCCCTTGTGCTTCTTTGGCAGCATCGTATTCTGCATTTTCACTTAAATCGCCTTTATCTCTTGCTTCTGCAATGGCTCTTGAAGCTTTGATGCGTTCCACATCTTTGAGTTGCTTTAACTCGCCTCTTAATCTTTTTAATCCTTCGGCCGTGTAATAAGATACATTGCTCATAACTGATAATTTTTAAAGTAGTCGTTCATTTAGGTATTTGAATAGTCTAATCTTTATTTAGAGCTAAACGCAAAAATCTCGTTTTCACGAGATTGTAGGACAAATATACAAAATATTTATCTTACTGTGGTTTTTGTCGTAAATTGTGCCCTTAATTTACATGAATCTTAGACTTCGTCAAATGTCATATCAATCTAAAAAAATGAAGCTTAAAACATTGAAACTGTATGCTATGTTGCTCTTTCTTTGCATGGGCTGTTCAAAAGATAATAATACCAATCCAAATTGTAATTTTTTAGTCAATCTGAATGTATCCACTTCATTAAACCTCAATCTTTCGCAGTACAATCAATTGACATTTCCTAACAATCCTGTGTATGTTCCTAATGAAGGAAATGGCGGCATCATTGTAAATAATACAGGCACTGGCTATGTGGCCTTTGATGCAGCAGACCCCAATCATATTTTTAGCGATTGCTCGGTGCTTTCTATCAATGGGCTTGAAGCGGTTTGTGGATGTAGCGATGCTAATGAATACAGTCTGATTACAGGACAAGTTTTAGAGAATACAGCCTTGCGTTGTATGCTTAAACCTTATTTTGTAGAAAACAACGGCAATACACTTTATATTTCCAACTAAAAAAAATAGCGCACCGAAGTACGCTTTTTTTAATCAATAAAATTCTTCCTAAAACATCAATGTCATTCCTACCAAGAAATTACGTGTTGCTTGCGGATAATATCCTTGTAACTCAGAAGCGGTTGGACCACTCCACGTATCCAAATAGGTGTAACCACGGTCCACATATTCTGCATCAAATAAGTTGTTAATCATCCCACTAAACACAATAGATTTAAACACCTTGTCGAGTTTTAATTCATAATTCAAATTAAGGTCTCCTACAAAATAGCCTTCTAATTTAGAAGCTTCTGTATCTGTATTGCTTAGGAACTGCTCGCCCACATATTTACCAATCAATGCCACTCTAAACTGAGTATTCGGCATATATTCAATCGCATGGGTGGTAATTACATTTGGTGATAATGCAATGTTGGTATCTCCCAAGTTTTGCAATTGACCATCGCGATCAATGATTAATTCTTCGATTTTATTTTGACTTAAGGCTAGGTTTGAATTTAAAGCCATTTGATTACTTATAGCAATTCGCGCATCCAATTCCAATCCCAAGC
>Ga0209199_1000466_pt1 | contig 58086 bp, 52 predicted proteins | sample COGITO_mtgs_1105_7_FD_184805 | JGI IMG/M metagenome (GOLD analysis project Ga0209199, IMG submission 184805) | Pelagic marine microbial communities from North Sea - COGITO_mtgs_110523 (SPAdes) (version 2) | ecosystem: Environmental > Aquatic > Marine > Epipelagic ... | reverse complement strand
TTTTACTATACATTTAACAAAAAAAGTTTTCTTGGTAAATACAAAACTAAAATTGCAGTAAATTTTTCATATTGGGCAGCAATAGAGTCTAATTTTAATCCGGATGAATCCTATGATGTGGAATTTATCGGTAATGGAAATAGATACTACAGAGATATTAATTTTGAATTAAAAAACAGATGGAATAAGAGATTTAATACCACCCTTACAATGCTAGATGTAATAATAGACAAAGGAGTGGCCTTAGGAGGACCATTAGGAATTCAAGGAGATATTAAGGCTAAAGTTGGGGTAATTGAAGGCACATACAGATATGATAATGGAAAATCATCAAGAGCCGTTATTCAACACCTTTGGACTAATCAAGATAAAAAAAACTGGGTTGGATTAGTCTATGAATATAATTTCTCGAGTAGCCTAAATTTATTTATCGCCGATGGATGGAATTATGGAAGTAGTGACAAAATTCATTATTATAATGTAGGAGGAAGCTATTCTAAAAATAATACTCGCTTAAGTTTAAATTACGGAAGACAAAGAGGGGGTCTAATATGCGTGGGAGGCGTATGCCGCTTTGTCCCAGAAAATACAGGAATAAACCTTAATTTAAATCTAGTTTTTTAATTTGAAATTTAATCTCGAGCATATCTATAATTAATTCTAAACGCTGTCCCGTTTTGATTCCCTGCTTCGTCTGCTAAATAAAATTTAAAAGTATATTCTACAGGAGTATTTCCATCTCCTCCATCTGAATTAAAAAAATGATCTCCTGAAGAAAGTTGCGTTTGACCTGGTTCAATATTAACATTTGGAGATGAAGGATTTATTGGATAAGATGTTCCAGTTGTTACACCATAATAACACTCTCCAAAACAAAGTTCCATTTTAGAACCATCTGTTCCAGAAATACTTTCCACTTCAATTCGCATTGCTATTGTCTCAGATGATGTGTTTCTGACTTTATAGTTTAAAGTTGCTGTTTCATAGACAACGGTTGAAAAGTCTATTGTTTCATTATCAGCAAAAACATTACCCTCTAAATCTTCTACTTGGTAAGTTAATACTTCTACAGTTGGATCTACTGGTCCAGGCTCATCTTTTGAACAAGAAAAAATAACAAAATTTGTTATTAAAGCACTGATAATTAAGGGAGAAGTAATTTTTATATACATGTTTACCTGATTTATAAAGTTATTAGTCTAAATTATTGTTTAACATATTATTGTTTAACATCCATCAAAACTAAACAAATTAAAGTACATTTAACAAAAATTATTAATTTAACTAACATATTATGTTGAAAAATTACTTTTTACTATTTACATTAATTAGTTGTCTAACTGGTTTTTCTCAAACTATTGTATCTACTAGTTCGCAAAACAAGAAAGTTATTCTTGAAGAATACACTGGGATTTACTGTACTTTTTGTCCAGATGGTCATTCAAGAGCCCAAGCTCTTAAAAATCAATATCCTGATGATGTCTTTCTAATAAATATTCATACTGGTGGTTATGCTGTACCAAATCCTGCAGATCCTGATTTTAGAACACCCTTCGGAGATGCAATAGCTAGTCAATCAAATTTAACAGGATATCCGTCAGGTTCAGTAAACAGACAGTACTTCTCTAGTCTTGCAAGCAACGGAGGAACTGCCATGTCAAGAGGTAATTGGAGTACAGCAGCAAGTCAAGTACTAAATCAAAGTGCTTATGTAAATGTAGGTGTAGAAGCTATTATAAATGTTCAAAACAATGAATTAACTGTTCATGTTGAAGGATATTATACTGGAAATAGTCCACAAAATACTAATTACTTAAATGTAGTACTTACTCAAAACAATACATTAGGACCACAAACTGGTGGCGGAATGGGCAGTGATTACAACCATATGCACAGACTTGTTTATATGATTACAGGACAGTGGGGACAAGTAATTTCTACTACATCAACGGGTAGTTTTATTGATGAAACTTTTACTTATACAATCCCATCGGATTATAATGGAATTGATGTTTTAATAACAGAGCTAAATGTGATCGCTTTTATAACTGAAACTCAGCAAGAAATTATTAGTGGAGCAGAGTATACTCCAACTTTTGTTGGGATGGAACATTCTAATGACGCAGCTGTAATGGGTCTTGGTGATAATTTAAATGACAACTGTGGTGAAACAGCTTCCCCTTCAGTAGTTGTTCAAAACAACGGTTCTGACCCAATTACTAGTTTATCTATAGATTACTCTATTAATGATGGTAGCTCAGAAACTTATAGCTGGACAGGATCAATAACATCTTTAGGGTCTACGTCAATAGAATTACCGTCAATAGGCTACAGTCCTAGCGATACTAACTCAGTCAATATAACTATATCAGATGATGAAAATAATGAGAATAACTCAAATATATTTTATTTTGATCAATCTAGTTCATATGAAACATCTTTAGTTACTTTAAATTTAGTGACAGATAATTATGGTTCTGAGACTACTTGGGATTTAAGAGACGCTTCTGGGGATATAGTTGCTCAAGGTAGTGGTCCGTACGCTAATAATTCTACAACCAGTTTAGAAATTGAAATTCCAAGCTCAAACGAATGCTATACGTTTACAATAAATGATGAATATGGTGACGGAATATGTTGTTCGTTTGGAACAGGTTCTTACTCGATATCTGATGACTCAGGTAATGTGATGTTTTCTGGAGCTGAGTTTCTCAGCACTGAAGCTACTACATTTCGAGTTGGAGAGTCTTTAGGTTTAAATTCTTTTATGGATGAAAATTTAAAAATATTCCCAAATCCTTCTAATGGAGTATTTACAGTCAAAACAACAATAACCAACTCTAGTTATAAAATCCATAATTTAATTGGTCAAACGATTAAATCTGGATTAATAAACAATGGAGAAAACTCAATAGACATTAGAAACTCAAAAGATGGGCTTTATTTTATAACGATTGAATCTACAAATGGAGGGAAAATTGGGTATAAGTTAATTAAGAATTAGTATTTAACCTTGTATTTAATTGGCACGTAGACAACTTTTTTTAATTGAAAATCGTCACTAAATAAAGCTAAGAGCTCACAAGTTTTAATATTCTTAAAACTTATGAGCTCTTTTTTCAGACTCCTCCTTTGAGATACAAAACACCAATTTTTAAATCCTTAAAATATTTCTAAATTAATTTTATAAAAAAATGCTTCATCAAGATAGGTTTTTGTCCACAATTACTTGTTAATGAAGGATAAAGAATTTAAACTCTTGGTTTTCTATTTATTTAAATGATATTTATAATCGTAGGTCTGATAGTGAGACCGAAGAATCACAATTTTTCAACGTCGGATGTAGCTACACTACTGGGGCTACAAGGGTTGGGGGTGTATATAGACCTGTAAGTAAAAACACCGGAGTTGCGCTAAACTTAATTGCTTCGTTTTAAACGGTTAGCCTTTATATTTTAATGGTAAGTGAACAATTTTTTTGGTTTCAAAAAAATCTTCTTCAAAATAAGTACTTAGGTCGTATAATGTAGCTGTTTTATATAATTTGAGTTCCTCGCTTAAATCGCCTCCTTTTAGGTAGAGAATCCCATTTTTAAGAGGGTGTAAACTTTTTTTTGCAACTCTGTTTTTTACCCAACTCACAAAATCAGGCATTGTGGTAACGGCACGGCTTATGATAAAATCATAGTGCCCTTTAATAGATTCTGCTCTAGAATGAGTGGTTTTAATATTTTCTAGACCTAAGCTTTCAGCTACTCCATTTACAACCTTTAACTTTTTATTAATACTGTCAACCAAATGAAATTTAACCTCTGGAAATAAGATTGCTAGCGGGATTCCTGGAAAACCACCACCGGTTCCAATATCCAAAATTTTGGACCCCGATTTAAACTGTATTAATTTCGCAATGGACAGAGAATGAAGCACGTGACGCAAATAAAGTGACTCAATATCCTTACGGGAAATTACATTAATTTTTGAATTCCAATCTTCATAAAGTCCTTGTAATGCTTCAAATTGGTGCAACTGAACGTCGGATAGTTTAGGGAAATATTTTGATATTAAATTCATAAAAATAATAGATTTGTGCAAAAATAGCCATTAATCTGTTAAATATGAGGATTAACTCTCTATGAAACTTAATATTTAATTATATTTGAGTTTAAGAATTAAAAATAATCACATGTTAAATAAAACGCTAACTTTTTCAAGAGTAGATTCCGCCAAGTTTTTTAAAACTTTAAATGGTCGTGTTAATGACTATTTTAAAGTTAATAACTTAAAACGCACAGGAAACTGGCAGCTTTGGTTAAAGACCATTGTGATGTTTTCAGTTTTCTTAGTGCCTTATTTTTTAATGTTAACCATCGAAATGGCAGGTTGGGTACAAATTTTGTTTACAATTGTGATGGGGATTGGAATGGCTGGCGTTGGCATGAATGTCATGCATGATGGAAATCATGGGTCGTTTTCAAACAAAACATGGGTCAATGATATCATGGGAGGAAGTATATACATTTTAGCAGGAAATGTTTATAATTGGAAAGTGCAACATAACGTCTTACACCACACGTACACAAACATTCACGGACATGACGAAGATTTAGATGCTGGTCGTATTCTGCGTTTTACAAAACATGCTGAATGGAAGAGTCATCATAAATTTCAGCACATATACTCAGTTCTACTCTATGGCTTATTAACGATTAATTGGGCTATTACAACTGATTTTTTACAAATGAAACGCTTTATGAAGCGTAAACTTTCTTACGGAAAATTTCCTAATTCTTTTTTAAACTGGAGTAAACTTGTCTTGTCAAAAGTGATCTACTGGGGTTTATGGATAGTGCTGCCAATACTGGTATTGGACATGGCTTGGTACAAAGTTTTATTAGGATTTTTCTTAATGCATTACACAGCTGGACTCATATTAAGTATGGTATTTCAATTGGCACATGTCATGGAAGATGCGGAAATGCCATTACCTGAAACTAATGGAACTATAAAAAACACATGGGCCATACATCAGCTCAGAACTACCGTGAATTTTTCTCCAAAAAACAAGCTAATAAATTGGTTTACAGGAGGATTAAATCACCAGGTTGAGCATCATATTTTTCCAAATATTTCACATATTCACTATGGAAAAATTGCTGAAATTGTTAAGAAAACAACATTAGAATTCAACCTACCATACAACGAATATAAAACCACAAGAAAAGCAATCATAGCCCATTTCAAATACTTGAAAGAAATGGGAATGAATCCTGCATTACAAGCATAACCAAATACACAATGAGTCAATTACTTTCTGAAAGAATTTTAAACATGGCCACCTCTGCAACCCTAGCAATGGCGGCAAAAGCAAGAGAATTAAAAGCCGAAGGCAAAGATATTATAGGACTTAGTTTAGGAGAACCTGACTTTAACACCCCTGATTTCATTAAGGAAGCTGCAAAAACAGCAATTGACGAAAACTATAATTCTTATACGCCTGTAGATGGATATGCCGAACTTAAAGTGGCTATCATTACCAAGTTTAAGCGCGATAACAACCTTACTTATACGCCCAAACAGATTGTTGTATCTACAGGGGCTAAACAATGTTTAGCAAATGTTGCTTTGGTATTGCTAAATGAAGGCGACGAAGTTATATTGCCTTGCCCTTACTGGGTTAGCTATGCTGACATTGTAAAATTATCAGATGGTGTTCCTGTAGAGGTTATAACTTCTATCGATAACGACTTCAAAATGACGCCTCAACAGCTAGAGGCTGCTATTACACCAAAAACAAAAATGATTTGGTTTAGTTCTCCTTGTAATCCAAGTGGATCAGTTTACAGCAAATTAGAGCTAAGAGCTTTGGCAGACGTTTTGGTAAAATACCCTAACATATATGTTGTATCCGATGAAATTTATGAACACATTAATTTTGTAGGAGGTCATGCTAGCATGGCAGAGTTTGATGACATGTATGACAGAACCATCACTGTTAATGGTGTTTCTAAAGCCTTTGCAATGACGGGGTGGCGTATCGGATTCTTAGGAGGTCCAGAAGCCATAGCGCGTGCTTGCAACAAAATGCAAGGACAAATCACAAGTGGTGCGAACTGTATTGCTCAGCGTGCGGTTATTACTGCATTGGAAGCAGCCCCTACAAAAGTTCAGTACATGGTTGACGAATTTAAAGTGCGTCGAGATTTAATTCTAAGTTTATTAAAAGACATAGAAGGCTTTAGTTGTAATACACCAGAAGGTGCTTTTTATGTATTCCCAGACGTTTCTGCTTTTTTTGGCAAAACGCTTAATGGAACGCTTATAAAAAATGCCACTGACTTTTCATTGTATTTATTAGAAGCCGCCCTAGTGGCTACAGTCACAGGAGATGCCTTTGGCAATCCAAACTGTATTCGCATATCCTATGCCGCTTCTCAAGATCAAATAATAGAGGCGATGAGTCGGATTAAAAAGGTGGTGAGTTAAATTACTGTCTTAACGATTTCTCCAAAAGAAAGGGGTGAATAAAATAAGAACTGTGAATAATTCTAATCTTCCAATTAGCATTAAAAAAGCAGCCCACCATTTCCCAGCTGTAGGCATTTCAATAAAATTATTAGAAGGCCCAAACTCTCCCAAAGCGGGTCCTACGTTCCCTAAACTTGAGGCTGCAACTCCAATAGAAGATTCAAAGTCTAGTCCTAATAAAGCAAAGCCTAAGGATCCTACTATAAAGGACAACATATAAAGTATAAAGAACCCTAAAACATTAAAAACGATTTCACCCGAAACGGATTTATTGTTATATCGTACAGGTAAAATTGCACTTGGATGCAGGCTTCGTTTAAATTCTAAAAAACCATTTTTTATAAGCACGAGATGTCTAACAACTTTAACCCCACCAGAGGTACTGCCGGCAGATCCCCCCAAAAACATTAATCCAAAAAAGAATACGAGTAGAAATGGAGACCAAAGCGTGTAGTCTGCCGTCACAAATCCAGTCGTAGTAATGATTGCCACAACCTGAAAAAGTGCATGCCTAAAAGAGCCTTCGGCACTTCCCAACACCAGAGGATGGTTAATTGAAATTGAATCATTTAAATAGGAGTGAGTGTAAATAATACCACCTACAATTAGCGTGAAGACAATGATAAATTTGAAATATAATTTAAACTCTTCATCTTGTATTATTTTGCTAACCCTGCCTTTGAATGCGAAATAGCTCAATACAAAATTAGTCCCCGCTAAGAACATAAAAAGAATGATAATGTATTGAATAATGGGAGTGTCGTTCCAATGAGAAATACTTACATTTTTAGTGGAAAACCCCCCTGTAGACAACGTACTCATAGAGTGGTTAAGTGCATCAAAGAATGACATGCCTGCAACAGACAACAACAAGGTTTCGGCTGCAGTGTATCCAAAGTAAATAAGCCATAATCTTTTGGCAGTATCTGTAATTCTTGGGTGTAGTTTATCAGCACTAGGACCGGGTGCTTCCGCAGCAAAAAGTTGCATCCCCCCTATCCCTAAAAGAGGTAATATGGCAATCGCTAAAACAATAATTCCCATGCCACCAATCCAATGGGTTAAACTACGCCAAAACAAGACACCTTCTGGAAGTGCTTCTATGTCATTTAATATTGTGGAACCAGTCGTTGTATACCCTGATATTGTTTCAAATACTGCATTTGAAAAATTTGGAATAGATCCTGTAAACAAATAAGGTAATGTTCCTGATAAAGTCATTACAATCCAGCCAAAAGCCACTACTAAGTAACCTTCGCGTTTGTTCATTTCTTTTGTGTGATTTTTGGTGCAAAGCATGGTCAATACGCCAAGAGATAAAACAGAAATTCCTGCTAAAAACAAATCAAATGTCGCACCATCCTTATAACAAAAACTTAATAAAGTAGCAAGAAGCATAAATCCCCCGTTAAACAATAACAAGAGACCAAAGAAGTGAAAAATAATTTTATAATTGAGTTTCATTAACTACCAGTTTTAGTCGAAATAACTCTCTACTTTTTTTATAGATTGTGGCAAACAACAAACAACCACACGATCACCAGAAACAATCTTGAAATCTCCCAAAGCAATAAATCCGTCTTCGTCACGTATCACACCTCCAATAATTACAGATAGTGGAAATTCTATTTCTTTGATGTATTGGTTACATATTTTTGAGGTCGGTTTTACAACAAACTCAAGCAATTCTGCTTCCATATTACTTAATTTAGTCATCGCCACCACTTCGCCTCTTCGAATGTATCTAAAAATACTATTAGCGGCTAAAAGCTTTTTATTTATAAGTGTGTCGATCCCTATCGAGTGCGATAACTCATAATAATCCATATTCTCAACAAGTGCAATTGTTTTTTTAACTCCTTTAGACTTAGCAACAAGACACGACATAATATTCGTTTCAGAATTTCCGGTTACCGAAATAAAGGCATCCATATCTTTAATATTTTCTTCTTCTAGAAGGTCTACCTTTCGACCATCACCATGAATCACCAAAGTTTCTGGCAGTTGTTCGGCTAAGTCAAACGCTCTATCTTTAATTTTTTCAACAAGTTTAATATTGAAGTTTTTTGAAAGGTCACATGCTGTTTTAAAACCAATTTTACCACCCCCTAAAATCATGATGTTTTTGATTTCAGTTTTCTGTTTCCCAGTCAATCTACATAACTCTTCATCCCCCCCTTTTGAAGTAATAAAAACAACTCTATCTCCATCTTTAAAAATAGTGTCTCCTCTAGGTATAATAGTTGAATGTGAGCCCAAACGCTGAATCGCTATAGGTATAAAATGGATGTCAGAAAGTAATTGCGCAGCAACTTTAACTGATTTATTTATGATTTTGGCATCTTTAGAAAGTGAAAGCCCAAGCATTGTTAGCGCGCCATCTTCAAACTCGTAAGTATCATTAAAAACGGATTGACTGAGCAGTAATTCAATTTCTGAAGCCGCAAGAGATTCTGGTGAAATCAACTCATCAATACCAAATTTCGTAAATCCAACTTCTTCTTTATGATTTATAAATTCAGGGTTAGAAATCCTTGCAATCGTACGTTTAGTACCTAATTGTTTGGCCAGAACACAAGAAGTAATATTAGAAGTTTCTGAAGACGTCACAGAAATAAACAAATCAGAATTAAGAATTCTAGCATCTTTCAATACTGAAATTGAAGTGGCATCGCCCTTAATGACTTTAATATCTAAATGATTGTCTGCATATGCAAGGCTTTCTTTATCTAGATCTATTAGCGTGATCTCTTGTGATTCGTAAGATAAAAGCTTTGCTAAATGAAATCCAACTTCACCTGCACCGGCTATAATAATTTTCATTAATTATCAATTAATAAGATGCTCAAATATACGTTATTTTTAGGGATTTGATTATGAATTGCATTTCTTTGCAATGAATTTAATTAAGAAGAAGGTCTCAATACATATGTCTGAAAAAATAACTCCGTACAAAGATAGTGCCCTTGGCAAAAAACAACAGATTGCTAAAATGTTCGATACAATTTCCAACGAGTATGACGACCTAAATAGAGTTATTTCATTTGGGATTGATATTAAATGGCGTAAAAAAGTAGTTCAGATTATTTCTAAGAAAGAGCCTACAAATATTCTTGATATTGCAACAGGCACTGGAGATCTAGCCATTAATTTGACCCAAACAAATGCTACTCAAATTATTGGATTAGACATTAGTGAAGGCATGCTTGACGTTGGTCGTAAAAAAATAGCAAAGAAACAACTTAACAACACTATTGATATGATTGTTGGGGATTCAGAAAATTTACCTTTTGATGACAATTCATTTGATGCCATTACAGTCGCTTTTGGCGTTCGTAATTTTGAAAACTTAGAAATAGGTTTGGCAGAAATCTTAAGAGTTTTAAAACCAAAAGGGGTTTTCGTTGTTTTAGAAACGTCTGTTCCCGTAAAATTTCCTTTTAAACAAGGCTACTATATTTATACTAAAGCTCTACTTCCGCTTATTGGAAGGTTATTTTCAAAAGACAAATCTGCCTACCGCTATTTAAGTGAATCTGCTTCTAAATTTCCTTATGGTCAAGCCTTCAACAATATTTTAAATAAAACAGGGTTTATTAACTCTAAAGCACTCCCACAGACTTTTGGAGTTGCCACAATTTACACTGCTACTAAAAAATAAGTATGAAGAAGGTCTTATTATTAATTATTCTTTTAATTACCGTTCAATCTGTATCCGCACAATTATTTAGCAAAGAACGTGTGCTAAACAATGAAAACTTTGACAAACCTAGATTGTCCTATGGTTATTACTTAGGGTTTAATGTATATGATTATAATATCGATTACGCTACAGACGTTAAAGACGTTCAAGTCCTTAAATCTACCGGACTCAATGTGGGGCTGGTTGGAAATATAAGGATTAATGACTACATTGATATTCGTCTTGAACCAGGGCTTGTAATTTCTAGAAGAGAGTTAAATTACAGCAACACCTATTTTAATGGAATTTCATATGAAGAAAGGGATTTGAGTCGTGAAATACAATCAACTTTTGTACACGTCCCCTTATTAATAAAATTCTCGACCAAAAGAGTTAATAATATCAAACCATTTATCGTAGGTGGATTTTCAACCGCTTTAAATTTATCTAGCCAACAAAACAACCCTGACGACAATAGTAAAAACACTTTTAGAGTGACTAAAAACAACCTATACTATGAACTTGGTATTGGAGTCGACCTATTCTTGACCTGGTTTAAATTTACGCCATCATTACGAGGTGTTTTTTCAATTCAGGACGAATTAGTAAACGACGTGGACCCTAACAGTCCCTGGACTAGTAATATGACACAAATGCAAACAAGAGGGTTGTTTATTAACTTTACTTTTCAATAGCATTCCTCTTAAACTCACTTAATATAATGGCGGCTGCATTAGCCACATTTAAACTTTCTGTCTGTTTAAGACTTCCAAACCTAGGAATGGAGAGTCGAGTATCCATTAAATCTTCAATTTCCTTTGAGATACCATTTGCTTCATTTCCTAGAACAATAACCCCTATTTCAGGAAGTTTTTGGTCATAAATGGAAACGCCATCCATGAAAGTCCCATAACAGCTTTGAGAGTCAACTAAAACCGCTTCGAGCTTTAAATAAGTTATATTTACCCGTGTATGAGACCCCATGCTAGACTGCACTACTTTAGAATTGTAACAATCTACAGTGTCTTCACTACAAACTAAATCATTAATTCCAAACCAATCACAGAGGCGGATAATGGTTCCTAAATTACCCGGATCATTAATAGCATCAAGTGCCAAAACCAAACCCGACCAGTTAACCGAACTTGGTGCAAGCATTTTAAAGATTGCTATCACTTTGTTAGGACTGCTAAAACCACTTATTTTTGACAATTCTTTGGAACTAACTTCTGTAAAATTGGTGGTGAATTTAGAGTAACTAGTGTCTGTCGAAAAAACCTCCACAAGTTCATAATTTGAATTTAAAAACTCTTGAACTACTTTAACACCTTCGACAACAAACATCTGATGCAGTATTCGAGTTTTTTTTTGCTTGAGACTGTGGATTAACTTTATTTGGTTTTTAGTTAACATCTAAAAAATGTACTTTTGATTATTAATAATTTAGATTGTAAAGCTAAATTTTATTTATTGATTGTTGAAAGAAACTCTGACAAAATTAATCGCTGGGTGTATCCTGATCACTTTTTTTACCTCATGTAATGTAGTAAAACGAGTTGGACCTACAGATTATTTATTGACTGAAAGTAGTTTTTATGTTAACGGCCAGAAAAGAAAAACAGAAGAACTCTCAAAGCTGTCATTTCAGAAAAAAAACACGCAACTACTTGGGATTCCAGTTCAACTACATATTTATAATCTAGCCCGACCAAAAAAAGACTCTCTATTTGATTTATGGCTAAACCAAAAACCCAAACGAGAAAAAAAACTAATCTCAAAACTATCAAAAAAACAACTAAACCAATTAAGAACCTCCTCTAATGGATTCAATAGATGGCTGAAGGAAACCGGAGAAAAACCAAATTTATTAGATTCATTAAAAATCAATAAAACGTTAACAAATCTTGAACGCTATTATTTTTCAAATGGATGGTTTGACAGAGAAATCGGTTTTAAAGTTGATACTGTAGGTCTAAAAAAAGCTGAATTAACTTTTGAGATTAAGACAGGAAACCCATACCACATTGGGTCGGTTTCAGAAAAAATAGAGTCCCCTGTTATTGACTCCCTTTACAAAAACATAAAAACTAATTCTAAATTAAAAAAAGGAGAACAATTTTTAATATCCAACTTTGAAGAGGAACGAAGTAGACTCACAACAGCATTTAGAAATTTAGGAGCTTATCACTTTAGTCAAGATTATATAAGGTTTGAGAATGACACTATCGACACTAAAAACAAGGTAAACATAACAGTACAAATACAAAATAGAATTATCCGAAATGATGATTCAATTGTAAGAGTACCATTTAAAACATATAAAATTAAAGAGGTTAATATTTTTACAGATGCCACATTTAAAAATCGCTCAAAAAAGGTTTCTGACTCAGCAACCTTCAATAACTATAATGTGTATGCTTATGAAAAATTAAAGTACAGACCTAAATCTTTGACAAATGCAGTTCTAATAGCCCAAGGAAATCTTTTTAAAGACATAGATCGTTCTCGAACTTATCGCTATTTAAATGAGCTAAGTAATTTTAAATACCCAAATATAGAATACATAGAAAATACTGGAGACTCTACACTAACTGCTAACATATATTTAATACCAAAGAAAAAATACGGGTTAGGTTTTAATGTGGACGTGTCGCAAAGTAACATTCAAAAAGTAGGGGTTTCATTTTCTTCTGGAGTTATCATTAGAAATGTATTTAAGGGTGCAGAGACCCTTCAGATATCGGTGCTTGGCGCTGTTGGAGCTTCTAAAGATGGGGCAAAAACAGCAGATGATTTTTTTGACATTAATGAGATTGGCGCAGATATTAAGATTAACATTCCTCGTTTATTTTTCCCATTAAAAACAGAAAAAATAATTCCAAAATACATGTCTCCGAGCACGCGTATAAGTACAGGTTTTACGGGGCAAACCAATATAGGGTTAGATAAACAAACATTTAATGGTATTCTTAGCTATAAATGGTTTGCATCTAAAAAAGTAACGAATACATTGGATCTAATTAACTTTCAATACGTTAGAAACCTAAATCCGGGAAATTATTTCAGCGTTTATCAGAACTCATTCAGTCGTCTTGACAACATCGCAATTGAAACCTACAACACACCATCTGATTTTATTACAACCAACTCTAGTGGACAGTCCAAATTAATAATTTCTAAGGCTGATGAGTTTATGGATTTAGTAGGAACTGATAACTCATTTCAAGGCTCAAACCCTAATGACTATCAAACTGTGAGAAACATCCAAGAACGTAAAAGTCGTTTAACTCAAAACAACTTCATTCTTGCAAGTAACTTTAATTACGTTCGTAACAGTCGTGAAAACGCCTTTGATACAAGTTTTTCAATTTTTAGACTTAAATTCGAGTTTGCTGGGAATTTACTTCATAATATTTCAAAATTATTAAATCTTAAAAATAATTCAGAAGGGGCTTATGAAGTTAGTGGAGTCCCTTTTTCTCAGTACATTAAATCAGAAATTGACCATATTAAACTTTGGGATTTGGGAGGCAGTAATGTGTTAGCGTTAAGAAGTTTTTTTGGAATTGCAATTCCCCTCAAAAACGCCTCAAGCATCCCGTTCTCTAAAAGTTTTTTTGCTGGAGGATCAAATGATAACAGAGCATGGACTGCCTATGACCTTGGGCCAGGTACCTCAGACAACAACAACGAATTTAACGAAGCTAACATGAAACTAGCCTTTAGTTTTGAATACCGATACAAGTTATTCGGGAAATTGAATGGCGCTTTTTTTACGGATGCTGGAAACATTTGGAATGTATTAGATGATGTAACGGATCGTAAAGCGACCTTTAACGATATAGAGTCTTTAAAAGATCTTGCGGTCGGAGCTGGATTTGGTCTCCGTTATGACTTTGATTTTTTCATACTAAGACTTGACACCGGTTTTAAAGCCTATGACCCAACCTACGGCAATAATAACCGCTGGCTTAAAGACTTTAATTTCAGCAATGCGGTATACAATATTGGGATAAATTACCCCTTTTAATGCCTACGTTTAGCGATATCGTTTTCGTACAAAAATAAACGAATCCTATTCCCTAAATTTTAGCTAACTATATAAAATCATTACTTTTACGGCTATAACAAAAACAAACACAATGAGTCACAACATCAAACCAGGCGTAGCTACAGGACGCGAAGTTCAAGAAATTTTTAAACTTGCTAAGGAAAAAGGATTTGCAATTCCGGCTGTTAATGTCATTGGGTCCAATACAATCAATGGTGTTTTAGAAACCGCCAAAGACTTAAATGCGCCGGTGATTATTCAATTTTCAAACGGAGGTGGCGTATTTAACGCAGGAAAAGGTCTTTCAAACGAAGGTCAAAAAGCAGCGATTGCTGGCTCAATTGCTGGTGCAAAACACGTACACGAAATGGCATTAGCCTATGGTGTACCCGTGATCTTACACACCGATCATTGTGCTAAAAAATTACTTCCATGGATTGATGGCTTACTAGATGCTAGTGAAGCGCATTTTGCTCAAACAGGAAAATCTTTATACAGCTCACACATGATCGATTTATCTGAAGAGCCTATTGAAGAAAATATAGAAATCTGTAAAACGTATTTAGAACGCATGTCTAAAATGGGTATGACGCTAGAAATTGAATTAGGAATCACTGGTGGAGAAGAAGATGGTGTAGATAACAGTGATGTTGATGTTTCTAAACTATATACGCAGCCAGAAGAAGTGGCCTATGCATATGAAGAACTTAGTAAGGTAAGCGACCAGTTTACAATTGCAGCAGCATTTGGAAATGTTCACGGAGTTTACAAGCCAGGAAATGTAAAACTAACTCCAAAAATCCTTAAAAACTCTCAAGAACATATCACCGAAAAATATGGCGTTTCTGAAAACCATATTGATTTCGTGTTCCACGGTGGGTCAGGCTCTACTGTTGAAGAAATTAGAGAGGGTATCTCTTACGGCGTAATCAAAATGAATATTGATACGGATATGCAATATGCTTTTATGAGCGGCGTTCGTGATGACTTCAAAACGAATGAAGCCTATTTAGCAGCACAAATTGGTAATCCACAAGGGGATGATGTTCCTAACAAAAAGTATTACGACCCGAGACGTTGGTTACGTGAAGGAGAAAAAGCATTCATATCTAGACTTAAAAAAGCTTTTGAGGACTTAAATAATGTCGATACATTATAAAAATTGTGTAGTTTTGTACTTTAATTTTACAGTTTAGATACAAATTATATGGCTTGGTTTAAAAGAAAAGACAAAGGGATTCAAACCCCAACAGAGGCGAAACGAGATACGCCAAAAGGGCTTTGGTATAAATCTCCAACTGGAAAAATTATTGAAACAGATGAGCTAGAAAGAAATTTCTATGTGAGTCCTGAAGATGGTTACCATGTTCGTATTGGAAGTAATGAATACTTTGAAATGCTATTTGATGATAATAAATTCACAGAGTTAGACAGTAACGTTACTTCTAAGGATCCATTAAAGTTTACTGACAAAAAAGCCTATACAGATCGTCTTAAGGCGGCACAAGCAAAAACAAATCTAAAAGACGCTGTTCGTACCGCCGTCGGAAAATCCAAAGGAAATAAGATGGTGATTGCTTGTATGGACTTTAGCTTTATCGGCGGCTCTATGGGGTCCGTTGTTGGAGAAAAAATTTCACGAGCAGCAAATTATGCTCTTGAAAAAAAGCTACCGTTCATGATTATTTCAAAATCTGGAGGGGCTCGAATGATGGAAGCTGCTTTATCTTTGATGCAACTTGCAAAAACTTCTGCAAAATTAGCACAATTAGCAGACGCAAGTATCCCTTATATTTCTCTTTGTACAGACCCAACTACTGGAGGTACTACAGCATCATTTGCAATGCTAGGAGATATTAACATTAGTGAACCAGGTGCACTTATCGGTTTTGCAGGACCTCGTGTTGTCCGCGATACCACTGGAAAAGAACTTCCAGATGGTTTTCAAACAGCAGAATTTGTCATGGAACACGGCTTTCTTGATTTCATCACCCATCGAAACGAACTAAAAAACAAAGTCAACCAGTACATTGATTTAATTTTAAATCAACCACTTAGAACCTAATAGTAACCACAATAGGTTTCTAATCCAAACAAAATTATTATATTTACCCCCTGATTACGATAGACGTAATTAACGCATAAAAATTATTTAAATAATATTGGAATGTATTTAACAAAAGAAGCTAAAGAGAAACTCTTTAAAAAACACGGAAAAGATGCCAAAGACACGGGATCTTCTGAAGGTCAAATTGCTTTATTCACAGAAAGAATAAACCACTTAACAGGCCACTTAAAACAAAACCGTAAAGATTATAACACAGAACGTTCACTAGTAAAACTAGTTGGAAAACGTCGCTCATTATTAGACTATTTAATGAAGTCTGATATCTTAAGATATCGTGCGATTGTTAAAGAATTAGGATTAAGAAAATAATATAAAAAACCACGCTTTCTGCGTGGTTTTTTTTTAAGGTTTTAACACTTTTACACCACAACGACAACAACACAACGCCAATGTTTAATTAGAACAAAAAATTATGATACCAAAAGTATTTAAAGAGGTCATAGACCTCGGCGATGGAAGAGAAATCTCTATCGAAACGGGTAAGCTCGCAAAGCAAGCCCATGGATCCGTGGTTGTACAAATGGGTAAAGCCATGTTGTTATGTACAGTAGTCTCAAACTACAAACAATCGGATGTAAATTTTCTACCTTTAACAGTAGATTACCGTGAAAAATTTGCAGCAGCAGGACGCTATCCTGGTGGATTCTTTAAAAGAGAAGCACGCCCTAGCGATGGTGAAGTGCTAACGATGCGCTTAGTGGATCGTGTATTGCGCCCATTATTTCCAAAAGATTACCATGCAGAAACACAAGTAATGATTCAGCTAATGTCTCATGACGAAGATGTAATGCCTGATTCTTTAGCAGGTTTAGCCGCATCAGCAGCTATCCAATTAAGTGATTTCCCATTTGAATGTCCAATTTCCGAAGTACGTGTTGCTCGTGTGAATGGTGAATTTGTTATCAACCCAAGCCGTGCACAATTAGCAGATTCTGATCTAGAAATGATGATCGGAGCTTCTGCAGATTCAGTGATGATGGTAGAAGGTGAAATGGATGAAGTTTCTGAAGAAGAAATGGCAGACGCTATTAAGTTTGCTCATGAAGCTATTAAAATTCAAGTCGCTGCACAAGTACGTCTTGCAGAAGCATTTGGTAAAAAAGAAGTGCGTGAATATGAAACTGCTGAAGTTAATGAAGACTTAGAGCAACGTATTCATGCCTTAGCTTATGACAAGTGTTATGCGATCGCTAAAAAGGGAACTTCAAAAGCTGAACGTAGTGCTGCATTTACTGAAGTGAAAGAAGAAGTTAAAGCATCATTTACAGAAGAAGAAAATGAAGCGTTTGGACATCTTGTTAGTGGTTACTATAGTAAAGCCGAAAAAGAAGCCGTACGTGAATTAACACTAAGTGAAGGGGTTCGTTTAGATGGACGTAAGACAGATGAAATCAGACCAATTTGGTGTGAGATTGATTACTTACCTTCAACACATGGATCTGCTATTTTCACACGTGGAGAAACGCAAGCCTTAGCCACAGTAACGTTAGGAACTTCAAGAGATTCAAATAAAATTGACATGCCTTCTTATGAAGGTGAAGAGAATTTCTACTTACACTATAACTTCCCTCCTTTTTGTACAGGTGAAGCGAGACCTTTAAGAGGAACGTCTCGTCGTGAAGTAGGACATGGAAATCTTGCACAACGTGGCTTAAAAGGAATGATCCCAGCGGATTGTCCTTATACGGTTCGTGTCGTTTCTGAAGTTTTAGAATCAAACGGATCGTCTTCAATGGCAACTGTTTGTGCTGGTACAATGGCATTGATGGATGCAGGAGTTAAACTTGAACGACCTGTTTCTGGAATTGCTATGGGATTAATTTCTGATGGCGATCGTTACGCTGTATTATCTGATATTTTAGGAGATGAAGATCACTTAGGAGATATGGATTTTAAAGTAACGGGGACATCTGAAGGGATTACGGCTTGTCAAATGGATATTAAAATCAAAGGATTACCGTATGAGATTCTTGTAAATGCTTTGAAACAAGCACGTGCAGGTCGCTTACATATCCTTGATAAATTAACAGAAACAATTGCTGTTCCTGCTGAAGATGTGAAGCCTCACTCACCAAAAATGGTCACTCGAACCATTCCAAATGAATTTATCGGAGCCCTTATTGGACCCGGAGGAAAAGTAATACAAGAACTTCAAAAAACAACAGGAACTACAATTGTAATCAACGAAGATCCAGTTACTGAAGAAGGGATTGTAGAAATCTTAGGAACAGATCAAGACGGTATCGATGCTGTATTAACTAAAATTGACTCTTTATTATTTAAGCCTACTGTAGGAAATACCTACCAGGTTAAAGTGATTAAAATGCTTGATTTTGGCGCAGTTGTAGAATATCTAGATGCACCAGGAAACGAAGTGTTACTTCACGTAAGTGAGTTGGCATGGGAACGTACTGAAAATGTATCTGATGTTGTCAATATGAATGATATTTTTGATGTGAAGTATTTTGGTCAAGATCCAAGAACTCGTAAAGAAAAAGTATCGCGTAAGGCTTTGTTAGAAAAACCTGAAGGGTATGTTGCAAGACCACCAAGAGATGACAAACGTTCTGGTGGACGTGACAATCGTGGACGTGATAACAGACGCTAAAACCAGTTAAGTTTTGCTTAATTAAACCTAAAAAACCGTTTTTTAATTAAAAACGGTTTTTTTTTGTAACATTTAGTATCAAATTCTCGTATAACTAAATGACACAACAATTAACCACTTTTAAATAAAGCCTTTTAAATGAGACAGCTAAAAATTACCAAGCAGGTAACCAATAGAGAAACTGCATCCTTAGATAAATACCTTCAAGAAATTGGAAAAGTTGATTTAATTACTGCTGATGAAGAAGTAGAATTGGCGCAACGAATTAAGGCTGGTGACCAGATTGCTTTAGAAAAACTAACGAAAGCAAACTTACGTTTTGTAGTTTCTGTAGCGAAACAGTACCAAAACCAAGGCTTAACTTTACCAGATTTAATTAATGAAGGAAATTTAGGATTAATTAAAGCGGCACAACGTTTTGATGAAACTAGAGGGTTTAAATTCATCTCTTATGCAGTTTGGTGGATTCGTCAATCAATTTTACAAGCCTTAGCTGAACAATCTCGTATCGTTCGATTGCCATTAAACAAAATTGGTTCCATAAATAAAATAAATAAAACTTATGCGTTCCTAGAACAATCGCATGAACGTCCTCCTAGCGCAGAAGAAATTGCTAAGGAATTAGATATGACTATTAACGATGTTAAAGAGTCTATGAAAAATTCTGGACGTCACGTCTCTATGGATGCGCCTTTAGTTGAAGGAGAAGATTCTAACTTATACGACGTTCTTAGAAGTGGAGAATCTCCAAATCCAGATAGAGATCTCTTGCATGAATCGTTACGTACAGAAATTGAGCGTGCTTTAGAAACATTAACCCCTAGAGAAGCGGATGTAATTCGATTGTATTTTGGCCTTGGGAATCAACATCCAATGACCTTAGAAGAAATAGGAGAAACCTTTGATCTGACTCGTGAACGAGTCCGTCAAATAAAAGAAAAGGCTATTCGTCGTTTAAAACACACTTCAAGAAGTAAAATATTAAAAACCTACTTAGGTTAATAACAAAACCCCTACCAATTTGGTGGGGGTTTATTTTTTATATTACTTTTGTTATCATAACAATAAGCACATGAGCACTACCAAAATTGCACCTTCTATTTTAGCAGCAGATTTCGCCAACCTTCAAAGAGATATTGAAATGGTAAATTCTAGTGAAGCCGATTGGTTTCATATAGATATAATGGATGGCGTATTTGTTCCAAATATTTCTTTTGGAATGCCCGTACTAAAGGCCATTAAGCAGCATGCTAAAAAAACAGTTGATGTTCACCTAATGATCATTGATCCGGACCGTTATATTAAGACCTTTGCAGAACTTGGGAGCGATGTATTGACCGTACATTACGAGGCATGCACGCATTTACACCGGACATTACAAGCAATAAAAGCAGAAGGAATGAAGGCAGGTGTTGCCTTGAACCCCCACACCAATATAAATGTTCTTGAGGATACAATTAATGATATTGACTTGGTATGTATTATGAGTGTGAACCCTGGTTTTGGTGGCCAAAGTTTCATTGAAAATACCTATGAAAAGGTAAAGCAACTAAAAGCGCTCATCAACTCAAAAGGGGCGTCGACGCTCATAGAAATTGATGGCGGTGTGACCTCAGCAAATGCCAAAGCACTCAAAGACGCTGGCGCGGATGTATTAGTTGCGGGAAGTTTTGTATTTAAAAGTTCAGAACCCTCAAATACCATTAAAGGTTTAAAAAGATTAACAGCATCATAAAAATTTTGATTTAACTTTCTGTATCCCCATAGCCGTAGTTGTATCCATAATTATAGCCATAGTTATATTTGTATCCATAGGATCTATTCTCTTTAATCCCATTTATAACATAGGTCATGTTTACAAGTCGCTTAGATTTACTTAAATCTTGTGAAAAAGGGACTAATTTTTTTTCAGTATGATTCGCACGAACTACACATATAGTCGCATCTGCGAGATGCGCTACCAATAAGGTGTCTGTTACTAAAATAGTAGGGGCTAAATCAACAATTATATAATCATAAAGTAATTTAGCTTCTCTTATAAGGGTTTCAAAATTACCATTGGCAAGTAAGTGTGCAGGATTAGGAGGTATTGCTCCAGAAAACAAGAAAACTCCCAGATAGTGAAATAATTAATTCGTATAATTCTTTATAGGCATGCCCACCTCTCACTTCACCACCAGGAACATCATAGATCCAATACGCTCTGTTTATCACAAAAGGAATGTGTTTTTTAGATTCAAAAAAACTTAAATTTCCTCTTTCATCTAAAATTTTAGGTAAATTAATAAGTTGTACAGTGTTTGTTTTCATTGAATTATTTTAAAGGATGAGCGGTATTTATCAATTCGACTCAGAAATGAAGCTTCTGAAAATAATAGATTGATATTAAATGCTTTAGAAACAATTTGGTGTCAAAAAGTATCCAATAACAGAGTGCAATTGGATTAATAAAAATGTTGTGTTTTTATAAATAATATAATCTTGGTAAAAACTCAATTATAAATTGGAAGAAATTATAAGTAGAGCAACTAAGTCCTAAGAAATCGAGTCATAAAACATCAAAAAAGTGGAGTCACTAAGACAACCAGTTTATAATAATAATCTAATACCTACTCCAACAACCCCTTCAAATACGTATAATTATCGCATTTGAGACTGGCAATCCGTTAGAACAAATCAGACCTGTAAACCCATTGACTATTTAAGAAAATTTCTTCGGAACAGGCTGTTTCTTAACGGGTTCGGAGGCTTCAGCTAAGGCTTGATATGTAGCGGGGGTTAGCTATTGAAAGTGAAGACTTAGCATCTCCAATTTAATTTTTGAGATAATAGGATTTATACCATGCTACAAAAGCTTCTACGCCGTTTTCAATTGCTGTAGATGGCTTGTAGTTATAATCAGCCTTTAAGCGCTCTACACTAGCCCAAGTCTGGTTGACATCTCCAGGCTGCATAGGCATCATTTTTCGATTAGCCGTTTTACCTGTACTTTTTTCAATCGCTTCAATAAAATCAAGAAGACGAACTGGTTGACTATTTCCGATATTATACAGTTTGTATAATTCTTTATTTATAGAAGGTTTCAATAATGTGTTTTCTACTCCTTTGACTATATCATCAATATAAGTGAAATCACGGGAGAGATTACCCTCATTAAAAACCTTAATTGGTTCTCCATTTAAAATGGCATCTGTAAAAAGAAACATGGCCATATCTGGTCGTCCCCAAGGCCCATAAACAGTGAAAAATCGCAAACCAATTGTTTCAATATTATAAAGGTGGCTATAGGTATGAGCCATTAATTCGTTTGATTTTTTGGTGGCTGCATATAAACTAATTGGCTGGTCTACAACAGCAGTTTCTTCAAATGGAACAGCCTCACTATTGCCATAAATACTTGAACTGCTAGCATACACCAATCGAGTAACCATGTGATGTCTACAGCATTCTAATACATTTAAAAAACCCGTAATATTACTGTCAATATAAGCTTCAGGGTTTTCTATGGAATAGCGAACCCCTGCTTGGGCCGCTAAATTACAAACACTGTCAAACTGAAATCGTTTAAAGAGCTCAGGTAAGGCCTTTCGATCTTCTAGATTTAAACGAATAAATTGAAACTGATCTCCGAAGCTAGTACTTGTAGCTAACGATCCAAAACGTTCAGCATCGGAGCGAGAAACACCTAACTCTTTGAGTCGATCATATTTAAGATTAACATCATAATAATCAATAATATTATCTAACCCAATAACACGATGGCCTTGTTTTAAAAGGCTTTCACACATGTGATACCCAATAAAACCAGCCGCTCCAGTGACTAAGATTGTTTTAGAACTCATGTTATCTTCCAATCGCTTTATATATGAATCCTATAGCTTCAAGTTTTTGTTGATCTAAAATATTGCGACCATCAAACACAAAAGCAGGTTTTTGCATCGCATCATAAATCTTATTCCAATCATAGAATTTAAATTCATCCCATTCTGTAATCACCGCCAGTGCATGCGCACCTTCTAAGGCTTCATACGGATTGTTATGAATGTTCAAAAATTTATCATTTTCTAATTCTGTTCTAGTATTCAAGCCATTTAAATCTGAGTGCATTTGAACTGCGGTTACTTTAGGGTCATAAACTTGTATGAGTGCTTGCTCTTCAATCAGCTTATCTGCAATATAAATTGCTGCAGATTCTCTAGTATCATTCGTGTCTTTTTTAAAGGCCCACCCTAAAAATCCTATTTTTTTTCCAGCTACTGTCCCATATAAACTAGACACTATTTGACGTGCAAAACGATTTCTTTGATGATTATTCATAATAATCACTTGCTCCCAATACTCAGACGCTTCGTTTAAACCTAATGTTTTACATATATATACTAAATTTAAAATGTCTTTTTGAAAACAGGAGCCTCCAAATCCAACCGAAGCTTTTAAAAACTTAGGGCCGATTCTTGAATCAGTTCCAATAGCCTTAGCTACATCGTCAATGTTTGCCCCTGTGGACTCACATAACTCTGTCAAAGCATTAATCGAAGAAACACGTTGTGCTAAGAAAGCGTTGGCTGTTAGTTTAGATAATTCAGAAGACCATAAATTAGTCGTTATAATTTGATCTTCTGGAACCCATGCTGTATAAATATTAACGAGAGCTGCTATCGCTTTCAGCCCTGTTTCTGTCTGATCTCCTCCAATAAGGACCCGGTCAGGATTTTCTAAATCTTGAATTGCAGTTCCTTCGGCTAAGAATTCAGGATTGGATAAAATTTCAAAATTAACTCCTGTGCTTGTGTTTTCTAATATGTCTTTTATCGCCTCGGCTGTTTTTACAGGCAGAGTTGATTTCTCAACGACTATTTTATCGGACTTTGAAACTTTAGCAATTTGTCGTGCACAGAGTTCTACATACTGTAAATCTGCCGCCATCCCTTTCCCTGCACCATAGGTTTTTGTGGGTGTATTCACAGAAATAAAAATCATTTCCGCTTCGTTAATTGCACTATCAACATCTGTAGAAAAAAACAGATTCCTGTTACGCGCTTCTGCAACAACTTCGGCCAATCCAGGCTCATAAATTGGTAACTTAGAAAGATCTTCATTATTCCAAGCATCGATTCGGGCTTGGTTTACATCTACCACCACAACTTTGATAGATGGGTTTTTTTGTGCAATGACCGACATTGTTGGTCCACCTACATAGCCTGCTCCAATACAACAGATTGTTCTTATACTCATTTTTGGTTAATTTTTAAACTTTTCCCAATACCATTCTACAGCCTCATTTAGACCAGCTTCAAATCCGTGGGTTGGTTTGTAATTTAATAATTGATTAGCTTTATTAATGGATGCCTGTGAGTGAGGAATATCGCCAACTCTTTGAGGTCCATAAATTATCTTAATATTTGCAATTTCTGTGTCAAATTTAGTTAAATATTTTCTTAAACTGTTTACAAGTTGGGTCAAAGTGGTTCGATCTCCAACTGCGGTGTAGTCACTGTTACAAAGTAAGTACCTGAAGTAAGGCTCTGCACACTTAAAGTTTGTTGTCTTTGATGCGCTGTTTGTAGAATTTGTTTTCCGCTGACATCTGTAATCCTTACCTCAAAGAACTGTTCTGTGGGATGGGTGATGAAAATGGCCTCTGTGGTAGGGTTTGGATAAACCTTGACTTGCAATTGAAGTTCTGGAGATTGTGTATTTAAAGTTGATAAATCTAAAGACGGATAATAGCCGTTTCCTAACTGGATACTGCCATCTTCGGAGGTCATAGCGCCCACCAGTACTTCTCCTGCAGTATAGCTGAGTTTGTTGGTGCCGTTTTCATAAGTGGTTCCAGCTGGACCAATCACTTGTTTTGAAATAGTTTGACTAAATCCTGAAAGACTTGCAAGCAAAATAGCTAACGTAAAATAGCGCATAATTAAATTGGTTTATCATGCAAAGATAGTGAACTATTTACCGATTAAGGTGAGGGGGATACAGTAAAAAAATATCCCCAAAAATAAATTATTATTCTTGAAGATAAATTGTGACCCAGAAGGGATTCGAACCCCCAACCGTCAGAGCCGAAATCTGATATTCTATCCAGTTGAACTACTGGGCCATTATGTTTAAGACAACTTTGCTTTCACTAAAGTTGAAATTGTTTTACCGTCTGTTTTTCCTGCAAGTGATTTACTAACCACCCCCATGACGCGCCCCATGTCTTTCATTCCAGAAGCTCCTAAAGAAGCAATCGTTTCAACCACTACTTTTTCAACTTCAGAAACGTCAAGCATTTGCGGTAAAAACTGACTGATCACCTCGACTTCTGCCAATTCAGGTTCCGCCAAATCCAAACGATTTTGTTCTGTAAATATCGCCGCACTGTCACGTCGTTGTTTGACTAATTTTTGTAATAGTTTGAACTCATCTTCTTCTGACATAGCGACATCTGCTCCACTGGTGCGTGCTAATAAAATAGCAGATTTAATAGACCTTAATGCAGTTAAGGCTACGGTATCCTTGGATTTCATAGCGGTTTTAAGTGCAGTCATGACTGAATCTTGTAAGCTCATAAGGTTGAATTTTAATTAGTTTACGAATATAATAAAAACAAACCCTCTTCTTCTTAAAATTAAAAAAAACCTGAAAAATAAAATCATCTTTTAGGTTTTTTTGAAATTCTGATTTATGTCCTTAATCTACATTGTCATGTAAATACGAGTTGTTAGAGCGTAACTGAACCTCATCATTATCGTCTAGGCCAATGGTGGTTCTAGAGGCATGTGAGTCTGAAGAATGCTCTACATCATCCAAGCTAACCCCTTGACGTTTGTAGGCAGGCTCTTTTTCAATTTCCTCGATTTTGGACGTATTAAATTTATAATTAAAAGCCTTCATTTTTTGTCGTCTTTCGTCTGCTCTATCACGAAGTGTTTTAGAAATAGGACTGTTAAACGGGTCTTGTTTTTCCTCAGGCTCAGACGTGACAACACGCTCTTTAATTGTAACCTTTGTAAACACCATTTCCTCTTCTACTTCTACAGGTGCTTCCTGCTTAGTCCCTTCGTACTTCTTGTCTGTTTGTTCTAATAGGATATGATCGTCCAAAGCGTAACGCATTTCACCAACTTCATTTGCTTCAGTGACTGGGATGAGTTCAATATAGTCGTTAACTTCAATCTCATTGACATTATCTTCTAAAGTGAAAACTTCAACTTCTTCAGATTCTGATAGCGAAGTTTTATTTGAGATGGGTAAATCAAACGTTAACATGGTTTGATCTTCTTGCTCAGGTTCGATTTCAATATTGTCTACTTGTAGCGTAGACACCTCATTAATTATAAAATCATTCTCATCAATATCTAGATCGACCGTTTCGTAAACGATATCCATATTTTTAATTAGTTCGGAGGTTGGAATTAAATCCATCGCAACAAAAGTATCTTCTTCAATTTCAGTAGTATCTTCTTCAAGATTATAGACAATCGTTTCTTCTTTGACTAATTCTTGATGTGTTATTGGTGCACTTACAGGCTCCGAAGGCATCAAGTCATGCTCCATCGTTTGCTCATCTTCAAGAGCATGCACTACCTTTTTTACTTCCGTGTTTGTAATTTCATTTTGTTGATCCACATCAAATCCTGTGGCAATAATAGTAACCGAAATGGCTTCTCCTAAGCTGTCATCTTCTCCTACACCCATAATAATATTGGCGCCGTAACCAGCCTCGGCTTGAATATGATCATTTATTTCTCCTATTTCGTCAATCGTAATTTCTTGAGAACCAGAAACGATCAGCAGTAATACGTTTTTGGCTCCAGTAATTTTATTATCGTTAAGTAGTGGAGAATCTAAAGCAGTTGTAATGGCTTCTTGTGCTCTGTTTTGACCAGAAGACGTTGAGGAACCCATAATCGCAGTTCCACTATTACTCAATACAGTTTTAGCATCCCGTAAATCAATGTTTTGCATGTAGTGGTGCGTAATGACTTCCGCAATTCCACGTGCAGCAGTAGAGAGAACTTCATCAGCTTTAGAGAAACCAGCTTTAAACCCTAAATTACCATAAACTTCTCTAAGCTTATTATTGTTTATAATTACTAAAGAATCAACCGTTTTACGAAACTTTTCAATCCCTTGGTGAGCTTGTGAATTTCTGATTTTCCCTTCAAACTCAAAGGGCATTGTAACGATTCCTACCGTAAGAATATCCATTTCCTTAGCCATTTTGGCTATGATTGGCGCAGCACCAGTCCCTGTTCCACCACCCATACCAGCGGTGATAAATACCATTTTGGTATTAGACGTTAACATGGCTCGGATATCTTCTAAGCTTTCGACTGCGGATTGCTCTCCAATTTCAGGATTTGCTCCGGCACCTAAACCTTCGGTAAGATTGACTCCAAGTTGAATTTTGTTGGGAACTCCACTATTATTTAAAGCCTGTGAATCGGTGTTACAGATCACAAAATCGACCCCCTTGATTCCCTGTTTAAACATGTGGTTAATAGCATTACTTCCTCCCCCACCAACGCCAATAACTTTGATGACGTTAGATTGGTTCTTTGGCAAGTCGAATGTGATTCCAAAATCATTACTGCTGCTCATATACTTAATTTTACTGGTTATTATTTTATTCTGCGTTATCCAAAAAGTCTTTAACTCTTTCTGTTAATTTATCTAAAAAACCTCTAGAATTATCTCTTGGGGCTTCTGGAATTGGAGTGACCTCTTCTTCCGCTTCACTATCATTTTTTTCTGGCATTTCTGTCAGTGTTTTTTCTTGTCGCATCAAGCTATCCATCACTAATCCTACTGCAGTGGCATACATTGGACTTGTGATATCACTATCACTATCCCCTGCTAGATGCTCATTTGGATACCCTACTCTTGTATCCATTCCTGTGATGTATTCAACCAACTGCTTTAAGTGCTTTAACTGACTACCACCCCCTGTTAAAACGATGCCAGCAATCAATTTTTTCTTTTGCTCTTCGTGGCCATAGTTTTTAATTTCAACATACACCTGCTCTATAATTTCAACAACTCTTGCGTGTATTATTTTAGATAGGTTTTTAAGTGTAATTTCTTTAGGATCACGCCCTCTTAAGCCAGGGATTGAAACAATCTCATTATCTTTATTTTCTCCTGGCCAGGCAGATCCAAATTTTATTTTCAATAATTCTGCTTGCTTTTCTATAATCGAACAACCTTCTTTGATATCTTCAGTAATCACATTTCCTCCAAATGGAATGACGGCTGTATGTCTGATAATTCCATCTTTAAAAACAGCTAAATCTGTAGTGCCACCTCCAATATCTATCAAAGCGACTCCAGCTTCTTTTTCTTCCTGACTTAGCACAGCATTTGCCGAAGCCAAAGGCTCAAGAGTAATGCCCTCTAAGTTCAAACCTGCTGTTTGCACACATCGTCCAATATTTCTAATCGAAGATACCTGACCAACGACGACGTGAAAATTGGCTTCAAGACGCTCGCCATACATACCAATAGGTTCTTTAATTTCGGCCTGTCCATCCACTTTATAATCTTGAGGTAGGACGTGAATAATTTCTTCTCCAGGCAACATTACCAACTTATGAACCTGGTTAATGAGGCGATCAATATCTTCTTCATTAATTACTAATTCAGAATTTTCTCTGGTGATATAATCACTATGCTGAAGGCTACGAATGTGCTGGCCTGCTATACCTACGGTAACCTCCCCAATTTTTAAACCTGAATCGGACTCAGATTCAGAAACAGCTTGTTGAATAGACTGAATCGTTTGTGTGATATTATTCACAACCCCTCTGTGGACTCCAAGGCTTTTAGACTTCCCTATACCAAGTATCTCTAGTTTATCATACTCATTTTTACGACCTATCATGGCCACAATTTTTGTGGTACCAATATCTAATCCTACTGAAATATTCTGAGCTTCCATACAATTATTTTTTTGTGCAAACAACTTGATTATCAAATTGCAAATTCACGCTTTTATAAACATCTAACATCATATCTTTTTTGGCTTTTTGATAAAATGCTTTTAAATTTTTTAATTTCGTTTCTAAGTTTTCTGGAGTTCCGATTAAAACCTCAAAATCTAACAACCTTAATTTTAAACTTATTTCTTTATTTTCATTTTGACGAATTTCAGTCACATAAGTTTTTAAAAACGAATCATTATAGACCGTTAACGCTACCTCATACACCGTTTGTAAATCCTCATTACCAATAATTCCATATATCAATGGAACACGCGCACTGTGTTGAGACGACAAAGGCATTCTAAAACCGCCTTCATCAATGTAAAAAACGTCATCAGACTTAACCCTGGCAATCGGACGTTTTTGCTCAACTTTTGCTCTAACTTCTCCGTTTACAGTAAGATACACTTGAGCCGACTTTATCATAGCATTTGACTCAAGCAAAAACTCCATCTCTTTCAAATCTATACCTTCTTTTGGTAAAAAATATGGTTTTTCTTGACTTTGTATTAACAATTTATTAACCGTTTCAGACGTAATAAAAACGTTATCCTCACCTGTAAATTGAACGTTTACGCTCGTCACTGGACGGCTGTTGTTTTTAAAAGATGAAAAGGCATACAAAAACACCACTAACCCAAGCAAAAACAGACCTTTAATAAAATTCCAATTACTACGCATAACTTAATTTTTCTTTTAATTCAGATACTTCAATTCCAATATCCCCAGCACCAAGGGTTATAAACACAGGATACCCCAAATCTTTTATTTCCTCTACTATCTGAGATTTCGCTATTAGCTTTTTTATTGGACTTTTAATTTTCCCCAATAACCACTCAGAATCAACTCCAGAAATAGGCAACTCTCGCGCCGGATAAATGTCCAATAAAAAAGTGGCATCAAACTGAGATAAACTTGCTGCAAACGCATCAATAAAATCTCTTGTTCTCGTAAAAAGATGTGGCTGAAACACCACCGCTACTTTTTTGGATGGATACATCTGTCTAACGGCCTGATGTACCGCATTAATTTCTGTTGGGTGATGCGCATAGTCATCAATAAATATAAATTCATCTGATTTAATCTGATAAGTGAAACGTCTTTGAACTCCCTTATAAGAATCCAATGCTCTCTTTAATTCTGTCTCTGAACACCCAAACTCAATAGCCATGGCCAAAGCTACTACCGCATTAGACAAATTGTGAGTTCCTGGCAGACTAAAGTGTAAATTTTTAATCAATCCTGATGGCGTTTGGACATCAAAAACATATATACCTTCAACAATTTGAATATTGACAGCGCTGTAGTCCGCGGCTTCATTAACCGCATAAGTAATGCCCTCAAACGGCAATCCTTTTCTGATGAATAATTTTCCTGAAGGTTTAATTTTTTGAACGAATTCCTCAAATGTGGCGACTAAGTCATCTTCTGAATCATAAACATCCAAGTGATCAGCATCCATTGAGGTTATACAGGCAAAATCTGGACTAAGCGTTAGAAATGATCGGTCAAATTCATCCGCTTCAACGACAGAAACTTCGGTTCCTCGTTGTATAAAGTTAGATTGATAGTTTTCAGAAACACCCCCAACAAATGCAGTAACTTTTTCGTTACACTGATATAATAGATGTGCTAAAATACTGCTTGTGGTGGTTTTTCCATGGGTTCCTGCGACCGCCAAACAACAGCTGTTTTCAGTGACGATTCCCAATACCTCTGAGCGCTTTAAAACTTGAAAGTTATTAGATTTAAAATAACTCAAAAGGAAGTTAGTACCTGATACCGCTGGCGTATACACCACCAACGTTTTCAAAGGATCGACAAACAAGGCATCAATCTGATTAGGATCAGAATTAAACTGAATACAGATTCCCAACTTACTTAGAGATTCCGTCATTGGAGAAGCCGTTTTATCATATCCACCAACCGTTTTACCTGCCGACACGAAGTACCTTGCAAGCGCACTCATTCCAACACCGCCGATGCCTATAAAATAAATGGTATGGATAGATTTCAAATTCATTTAACTAGTAATTTTTCTATTTCGTCAACAATGGTTTTAGTCGCTTCTCTTAACGCTAGTTTTTTAATATTTTCCGACAGTAATTCTTGCTGTGATTTTGAGTTTATAAGTCTCGAAAACTCGAATTCAAAACTTGGCTCTAAATCCTTTTCAGCAATCAATAGCGCGGCTTTATTTTTTGTTATTGCAACTGCATTTTTAGTTTGATGATCTTCAGATACGTTTGGAGACGGGATAAAAATCACTGGCTTTGCAACAACACAAAGCTCAGACACAGAACTAGCCCCAGCTCGTGATATTATAAAATCGGCAGAGGCATATGCTAAATCCATTCGATTGATAAAAGTATGAACCTGCACAAGGTCACTCGTATTATATTGACTATAATCGTCTGAGTATAATTTCCCACACTGCCAAACAACCTGAATTCCTAAGGCCTTAAAATAGTCAAGCTTTGACTCAATGAGTTGGTTAATGCGACGCGCTCCAAGACTACCGCCTAACACCAACAGTGTTTGTTTATCTGATTCCAGATTGAAAAACGGGAGAGCTTCAACCCTTTTTTGTTCCAAATCCAGAAGATCTTGTCGAACTGGATTGCCACTAAGTATTAATTTGTTTTTGGGGAAAAACCGCTCTAAACCCTCATAAGCAACGCACACTTTATCAACTTTTTTGGATAACACTTTATTTGTAATTCCTGGGAAAGAGTTTTGCTCTTGAATTAGTGTTGGCACCCCCTTCATTGACGCTATTTGTAACACAGGTCCGCTTGCAAAACCTCCGGTACCGATAACAACATCGGGCTTAAAAGTATTTATAATCTGGACTGATTTCAGTAAACTAAACAACAACTTAAATGGAAATAATAAATTTCTAAACGTAACTCTTCTTTGAAAACCTGAGATCCATAAACCAACAATGCGATACCCCGCTTGTGGCACTTTTTGCATTTCCATCTTGTCACTTGCGCCTACAAATAAAAAATCGGTCATTGGAAATCGCGATTTCAATTCATTCGCAATGGCTATCGCAGGATAAATATGCCCCCCTGTTCCTCCACCTGATAATATGACTTTATACGATTTCATTATAATGCTTCGCTTAGTATTTCTAAAGGATGCTGATCATCCACTTCTTTATTTTTATCTTCATCTCGTTTTGCACTTACACTTAACACAATACCCAGTGCTAAGCAAGTGACCCATATTGAAGTTCCCCCGCTGCTTATAAGCGGCAATGTTTGTCCCGTTACAGGAAATAACTGTACGGCAACCCCCATATTCACTAAGGCTTGGAATATAACTGGAATTCCAACTCCTATAGCCAATAGCTTTCCAAAAACAGAGTCTGACTTTTGTGCAACAATTACAATCCTAAATAACAACCACAGGTAAAGAATCAACAAGAATATACCGCCTATAAGTCCATACTCCTCAATAATAATTGCAAAAATAAAATCCGACGAAGACTGTGGTAAAAAGTTTTTCTGAACACTTTTCCCTGGCCCTAACCCCTGTATACCGCCGGTAGCAATCGCTATTTTTGCTTTTTCAATCTGATAATCCTCCTGAGTGACTTCAGAATCTACAAAACTTGAGATTCGACTCGTCCAGGTATCTACCCTATTGGGCATTAAATCCGGAAAAGCCTTTGCTGTTAAAACAAACAAAGCAAGCACAACAACCCCAGATCCGATAATAATTGCCAGATATTTAAATGGGTACCCTCCAACATAAGTTAGTAAAATCACCATTGAAAAAATCAGTGCTGCGGTTGAGAAATTAGCCGGAAGAATCAAGACTAAAACAATAAAAACAGGAAACCACAATGGTAAAACAGACTCTTTAAATGTGATAACCTCATCTTTAACTTTAGATAGATAACGTGCGACATACACCATTAAAACTAGAGCAGCTAAGGTAGACGGCTGAAATGTGAACCCAACAATAGGCACTCGAATCCAACGACTCGCATTAGCCCCCCCAATGGTTGCGCCTTGAAGCATTGTAATTATTAATAGTATTAAAACAACCGGAATCATAACCATTGAAAGCCCTCTAAAATACCTGTATGGAATCTTATGAACGCCATAGATAATAGAGAATCCTAAAAATAGATGTACAAAATGCTTTATAAAATAACTAAAGGTATTACTGCCACTACCTATATAGGCCAAATTGCTAGCAGCACTATACACGGGTAAGAATGAGAATATTGCCAATAATGCAGCAATAGCCCAAATAATCCGATCCCCTTTTATGTTATCAAATACTGTTTTCATTATAATTTTCTGACCGCTGATTTAAATTGCTGACCCCTGTCTTCATAACTCTCAAATAAGTCAAAACTAGCACACGCAGGAGACAGTAATACAGCCTCACCAGAAAGGGCTACATTGTAAGCAATTTTAACCGCTTCGCTCATGTACTGTGTTTCTATGATGACATCAACCATGTTTCCAAAAGCATTAAACAATGCTTCGTTATCTTTTCCCAAACATATGATTGCTTTCACTTTTTCATTTACAAATGGAAATAAAGAGGTATAATCATTTCCTTTATCAACACCACCTACGATCCAAACAGTAGGAACATTCATGCTTTCCAAAGCATAATAGGTAGCGTTTACATTAGTTGCCTTAGAATCATTTACATATTTAACCTTGTTAATTGTTAAAACCTGCTCCAAACGGTGCTCAGCGCCTTGAAACCCCTCAAGACTTTCTCTAATAGTGGTTTTTCTAATTTTCAATAGATGTGCAACCGTGGCTGCAGCCATCGCGTTTTTTACGTTGTGCTTTCCTTCTAAAGCTAAATTTGTTATTGGCATAATTATGTCTCTAGTGTTAAATTCTATTATTATATTATTTTGTTCTAAATACGTGCCGTTTGCTTCTATTTTAGACAGCGAAAAAGGCACTAATGTTGATTGAATTGGGTGGCTATTTATATAGGATGTAATGACCTCGTCGTCTGAATCGTATAGTAAATAATCATCTGAATTTTGGTTCATGATAATCCTAAATTTGGAAGCTATATAGTTTTCAAATTTATTGTCGTAACGATCCAAATGGTCGGGGGTTATATTTGTTATAACGGCTATGTGAGGCCTAAATTCTTGTATGCCATCTAACTGAAAACTACTTAGTTCCAGAACATAATTGGCCGTGTTAGTAAGGACTTGTTCCGCAAAACTTTTACCAATATTTCCGCCCATAGCCACATCAAAGCCCGCCTGTCTTAGAATATGATATACCATCATAGTCGTTGTGGTCTTTCCATTACTACCCGTAATTCCAATGATATTAGCAGTGGTGTATAATGCTGCAAATTCAATTTCTGACACTATAGGAATCGCTGCACTTTGTAACTTCTGAACAATGGATATATGATCCGGGATACCAGGACTTTTGACTACTAAATCTGCAGTTAAAATCTCAGATTCTGTATGAACCCCATCTTCCCATTCAATCTCATTATGTATAAGAACGTCTTTATATTTATTCGCAATCTTTCCTGAATCAGAAAGAAATACGTTGTACTCTTTTACTTTCCCTAACAAGGCAGCCCCAACACCACTTTCTCCACCGCCAAGAATCACCAATCGTTTCATCTAGCGAATTTTCAAAGTGACTATCGTGAGTATTGCCAAAAGGATTCCCACAATCCAAAATCGAGTTACAATTTTACTTTCATGGTAGCCTGATTTTTGGTAATGATGATGTAACGGTGACATCTTAAAAATGCGACGACCAGCACCGTACTTCTTTTTCGTATACTTAAAATACCCAACTTGCATCACTACAGATAGGTTTTCTGCTAAGAAAATTCCACACAGAACAGGGATCAACCATTCCTTACGGACCGCAATAGCAATAACCGCTATTATACCTCCAATAGTCAAACTGCCCGTGTCGCCCATAAAAACCTGAGCGGGATAGGTGTTGTACCATAGAAAGCCGATTAAAGCTCCCACAAATGCCGCTATATAGATTGTAATCTCCTCTACCCTTGGGATATACATTATATTTAAATAGTCAGAAAAAATAATATTTCCAGAGACCCAGGCAAAAATCCCTAGAGTTAAAGCGATAATAGCAGAAGTACCAGCAGCAAGTCCATCAATGCCATCTGTCAAATTAGCACCATTGGACACCGCAGCGATGATAAATATAACTGCCAATACAAACACAATCCACGCATACCTCTCCATGCTCGGGTGAATCCAAGTGACAAGATCCGCGTAGTCAAACTCATTTGATTTAACAAACGGAATCGTTGTCTTGGTAGATTTTGTTTCTGGGTAAAACTGAACAGAAGGTGCCTCATTTGATACAGATTCAACCTGCAAATGTGTTGGTATTTTTTCCTTAATTGTCACGTCACTATGAAAAAACAAAGTGGTACCAACAATAATACCTAAGCCCACTTGCCCCAAAATCTTAAAACGGCCTTTCAAGCCTTCTTTATCATTTTTAAATTTCTTGATATAGTCATCAACAAAGCCTATAACACCCATCCACAGTGTGGTAATAAGCAATAAAATAATGTAAATATTATCTAATTTAGCGAGCAATAGAACAGGGATTATTGTAGCCAAAATAATAATTACACCCCCCATCGTTGGAGTACCCGCTTTTTCTTTTTGACCTTCTAAACCTAAATCTCTTATTGTCTCACCTACCTGTTGTTTTTGAAGAAAACTAATAATACGCTTCCCAAAAACAGTAGAAATTAATAGTGATAGAACAATAGCAACTGCCGCCCTAAACGTAATAAACCCAAAAAGAGAGGCTCCTGTGAACTGGTACGTTTCTTCTAAATATTTAAATAAATAGTACAGCATCTTATTTGTTTAATTGTTTTAAAAATTCTTCTGTTATTTTATAGTCGTTAAACTCACTTTTAACCCCATTAACTTCTTGATAGGTTTCGTGCCCTTTTCCAGCTACAAGTATGATATCATTAGGCAACGCTAACTGACAGGCTGTTTTAATCGCTTGCTTACGATTGGTAATTGACATGGTTTTTTTGAAGTTTTGAGGCTCAACACCAACTTCCATTTCAGAAATAATTTGATCTGGATTTTCCGATCTTGGGTTATCACTCGTAAAAATCACTTTGGTACTCAATTCAGAAGCAATATGCGCCATCTTTGGGCGCTTTGCTGTATCACGATCACCTCCACAACCTACCACGGTAATCAAGGTTTCATTTTTGGTGCGAATTGAATTGATGGTTTCCAAAACATTTTTTAGAGCATCTGGTGTGTGTGCGTAATCTATGATTGTGGTGATGTTGGAGTCTGAAATAAAATACTCAAACCGGCCATTTACATTATCTAATGCGCTCATAAGCCTCAAAATTTCAGAGGACTTCAGCCCCAAGAGTTCGGCAACGCCATAAATAGCCGTTAAGTTATAGGCATTGAAACTACCTATTAGCTTCACCCAAACCTCGTTGTCATTTACTTTCAACAAAAGCCCTCTAAACTGATTTTCTAAAATTTTAACTCGAAAGTCGGCATACCTTTTTAGCGCATAGGTATAGTGCTTTGCTTTGGAATTTTGAAGCATCACAGAACCGTTTTTATCATCCCCATTAACTAAAGCAAATGCCGATAGCGGAAGACGATCGAAAAAAGATTTTTTAACATCTCTGTATTCAGCAAAAGTTTCATGATAATCCAAATGATCATGAGAAAGATTCGTAAACACGCCTCCAGCAAAATTTAGGCCTTCTGTTCTATATTGATGAATCCCGTGAGAGCTCACTTCCATAAAACAAAAGTCAACACCTTCAAAACTCATTTGATTTAAATACGCATTAATAACTAGTGAATCTGGAGTTGTATGAGTGGTTGGATATTCTGTAGAATCAACCATAATTTTTACAGTAGAAATAAGCCCTACTTTATAGCCTGCTTTTTTAAATAACTCATACAAAAGTGTGGCAATGGTTGTTTTTCCATTTGTTCCAGTAATCCCAATGAGTTTTAAATTTTCTGAAGGATTTTCATAGTAATTAGAAGCCATTATAGCCAAGGCTTTACTTGTATTCAAAACGACAACATAAGTAACCGCTTCGATCAATTCGGGGGGAAGCTGCTGACAAACAACCACAGCCACCCCTTGATCGATTGCTTGGGAAATAAATTCATGGCCGTCAAAAGCGCTTCCTTTTATGGCAACAAAAACAGCATCCTTTACAGTATTTCGGGAGTCATACTGTAAAGCTGTTATAGGTCGGTCGGTGTTTCCGATGACAGACTCAATAGAAACCTTGTATAATATGTTTTTTAAAACCTTCAAGATAGTTCGAGAGTTATTAAAGATTGAGATTTAATTTTTTGACCTTTTTTAACGGATTGTTTTGACACACGACCATTTCCAATAATCTGAACCTTAAGACCCATGTTTTCTAATATAGAGACCGCATCCATTGCCGACATTCCCTTCAAATTAGGCATGACTGTTTTATACTTTTGAGACATGGCATAGTACTGACCGTAATCAGCTTCAACAGACTCTGACTTTTTATTTACATCGTCAACCTCATCTATTAGCGGAGAATCTGTATATATTTTTTGCGCTATTTTCTTGAATACCGGTCCTGAAACATCTGCGCCGTAATAACCAACACTCTTGTCTGGTTCATGAATAACCACTATACAAGAATATTTGGGATTATCTGCTGGAAAATATCCAGAAAAGGAGGATATATAATTCAACTGATCTTTGTTTGAATAATCTTTTTGACAGGTCCCTGTTTTTCCTGCCATTGAGAATTTTTCAGAATACAATTTATGCCCCGTTCCATGGTCTTTTTCAACGACATTCTTAAGCAGCTGCTGTAATTTTAAAACGGTTTCCTTTGAACAAATCTGAGGGTTAATTTCTTCTGTTTGAAAAGTTTCAATTGAGGTATCAATTTCTTTTATTTCTCTTAAAAACTTCGGCCTTACCATAATACCATCGTTTGCAATAGCGTTATAAAAAGTTAAGGTTTGAAGTGGTGTAAAAGACACCCCGTAACCATAGGCCATCCACTCTAAAGCAATCCCGCTCCAACGACCATTTTTAATTCGTGGATCCGGAATAATAGATCGCCCTTCGCCAATAAGAGGCAACCCAAGAGAATCTTGAAGGTTCATTCGATACAACCCATCAACAAATTTCTCAGGTTGATCCTTGTAGGCACCATGAATGGCTTTTACAATTCCAGTATTTGAGGAAACCTCAAAAGCTCTGGCGATCGATATATTTCCATACCCGCCCCTTTTTGAATCTCTTACCTTTTTACCGTAATATGACAAAACACCTTGCTCAGTATCAACCATCGAAGTAGTGTCAACAACTTTATCTTCTAAGGCAACCGCTAATGCCATAAGCTTAAATGTAGACCCCGGTTCATGCGATTCCCCTACAGCATAGTTGAGCCGCTCATAATATAAACCTTCACTATTTCTTCCTAAATTAGATATGGCTCTTATTTCACCTGTTTTTGTTTCCATTACAACCACCGTCCCATGATCAGCCTTATACTTTTCTAGCTGCTCTAAAAGCGCATGATGGGCTATATCTTGGATATTAACATCAATCGTAGTGTAAACATCATAACCATCCTGAGGTTCAAGTTGATTGAAATCGTCGATTGGCTTCCATTGGCCTTTACCAATTTTTTGCTTACGCCTCTGACCGTCTACACCTCTCAAGTATTTTTCACCAAAGGCACCGTCAATCCCAACACGTGTGACGTTCCCGAGGTCATCAAAACGCTCGTACCCTATTAGTCGTTGCGCTATGACTCCCATAGGATAGTCTCGTTTCGTGGATTGCTCCACAATCAACCCCCCTTTAAAAGCTCCTAACGTCAAAAGAGGGAAGTTTCTAAACTGTAAATATTGTGAATACCCTAAATTGCTCGCTAAAAGAAAATAGCGGTTTTTATTTTGGCGTGCTAAATTTAACTTTTGCATGTATTCACTAGAAGAAGTGCCATGAAAACTGGCTAAGGAATCACTTAAGGCGCTTAAATAGTTTTTATAGTTTTTGCTTGAGGGCGCCACTAAATCAATTCGAATGTCATACTTGGGAACTGATGTTGCCAACAAGCTCCCACCCACAGAATATACATTTCCACGATTGGCTGGGATCTTAACATCTTTAATCGTTCGCTGCTCTGCAAGCCCACGATATTCAGCCCCCTGAACAAACTGAATCGTGATTAATTTATACACCACTAAAAGCGCAAAAATGAACATGACTCCAGAGGCGAAGTACAGTTTGTTCATAATAGACTTTTCAGTTGAGAGCATTGACTTAATTTGATTTAGATTTAATAATAATTTTAAAAGGCGGATTAACGGAAGACTTAATTCCCTTGGAAGCCAGTCGTTTTTTAATAACCGACTCCATTTTAAATTCCATTAATAGGGCTCGTGTTTCTACATAAGATGAGCGAAGTTCCTTAACCTGTTCATTTAATCGAGCAATTTTATGCACCTTACGATCGGTGGTATGCGAGCTAGCAATCATTAATATAGCCAATGCTAAAAAAAAGAAAATAAGACGCCAATTTTTAAAAGCTCCATCGCTAACGAGGAAAGTCCCTTTTAAAATATTATACATTCTGTTTTTCATTTATACCCTTTAATTTACCTTTTTAGCAATTCTCAACTTAGCACTTCGTGCTCTGTTATTTGATTTTATTTCAGCGGATGTTGGAACAATTAAGCCTCCGACTTTTTTAAGAGGAACTTCGAAATTTCCAAAAACATCTTTTTCAGGCTCTCCTTCAAATAAACCATTCCTTATAAATCGCTTAACCAAACGATCTTCTAAAGAGTGATACGAAATAATACTTAGACGTCCATCTGTTTTTAACAAAGAAGGCGTCTGTAATAAAAAAGCCTTAAGTACTTCAATCTCTTGATTCACTTCTATTCTAATCGCTTGGTAAATTTGCGCTAGAATTTTATTCTCTCTTCCCTGAGGTAAATATTTTTTTAAAACAGTTTTCAAATCAAACGTCGTATCAATCGGCGCTATTTGACGGGCTTGAATTATTGTTTTTGCCAATACTGGAGCAGTCCTTAACTCGCCATACTGCCAAAACACTTGACGCAAGGCCTCTTCTTCATAGGTATTAACTAATGAATGTGCTGACAACACATCTTGTTGATTCATTCTCATATCCAACATCGCATCAAAACGAATCGAAAATCCTCTTTCTGGCTCATCAAACTGATGTGATGAAACCCCGAAATCAGCTAAGATTCCATCGACAGCCTTTACGCCGTGAAATCTCAAAAATCGCTGCATGAATCTAAAATTCTCATTAATTAATAAAAACCGAGGATCATCAATCGTATTTAAAAGAGCGTCTTTATCTTGATCAAAAGCGATAAGTCGACCGTTTGGCCCTAAGGACGCAAGGATTTCCTTGCTATGACCGCCACCGCCAAAAGTTACGTCAACGTATACACCATCTTGTTTTATATCTAAACCTCCTACGGTTTCTTTGAGCAATACCGGGTTATGATACTCCATCCATATCATCTTGCCCCATTACATCTTCAGCCAGACCGGCAAAATCGCCCGCAGCATCATTAATGGCTTTTTCATATTTATCTTTGTCCCAGATTTCAATAATATTAACTGCAGAAGTCACCACGATTTCCTTAAATATCCCCGCAAAACCTACAAGATCCTTTGAGATCAGTAAACGGCCAGAGACGTCTAAATCTACAGGCTTAACCCCTGCTGTAAAACGTCTAATAAAATCATTATTTTTCTTCTTAAACCGGTTGAGCTTATTGACGTTTTGCATCAACGCTTCCCACTCACCCATTGGATACAACTCAAGGCAGGGCTGAAAAACTGCACGCTTCAAAACAAAGCCGTCACCCATTACAGAGGCTAACTGTTTTTTGAAAGCAACTGGCAGCATCAGACGGCCTTTGGCATCGACCTTACACTCATATGTTCCAATTAAAGTATTCAATTTGTTGTATTATGATTTAATAGATTCTTGAATTCAAAGCTAAAAAATATTTACCACAATTTACCACAATTTACCACATTGTTAATAAAATTCTATTAACAGCAGAATACTCCGATTAAATGCGCTTATTTATACGCTATTTAGAACGATATCAAACACTTAGAGCGCTGAAGGCGATATTAACAATAGGTTGTTAATTACTTTAATTTGATTAATATAGGCTCTAAAATTAAAGCGCAAAACGTCAATACCTGTATACTTTTCAGAATAAAAATTCAATATTTTTTAATTTAAATTGTGTAGATTTGTGCAAAACCAATTTTCTGTTGTCAAATGAATTATAGTTTTAAAAAAGAAGGTAAGTTCAACTATGTTGAAATCGGCGAAGGACGACCAATAATAATCCTTCACGGATTAATGGGTGGTTTAAGCAATTTCGCTGGAGTTACTGAATTTTTTAATCAAAACGGATATAAGGTTGTATTGCCTGAACTCCCTTTATACTCTTTACCTTTACTTAGTACAAATGTCAAAAGTTTTGCAGAGTACCTAAAAGATTTTATTGATTTGCTAGGCTATAAAGATGTTGTTTTACTTGGAAATTCTCTTGGAGGTCATATTGGTTTACTATATACAAAGTTATATCCTGCTAAAGTAAAGGCACTTGTTATTACAGGGAGCTCAGGACTTTATGAAAGTGCGATGGGTAGTGGCTACACAAAACGTAGCGATTATGAAGTCATGAAAGCAAAAGTACAGGAAGTTTTTTACGACCCTGAAGTTGCTTCCAAAGAAATGGTAGATGAAGTATTTGCAACCGTCAATGATCGTAGTAAACTTATAAAAACACTTGCAATTGCCAAAAGCGCTATTAGACATAATATGGCAAAAGACTTGCCTAACATAACAACCCCAACTTGTATTATTTGGGGCAAAAACGATATTGTTACACCTCCTGATGTAGGTTTAGAATTTAATAAGCTTCTCCCGAATTCAGAATTGTTTTGGATCGACAAATGTGGCCATGCTGCTATGATGGAACATCCAGACACATTCAATAAGATTGTATTTGATTGGCTCACTAAAAGAGAGCTCTAAAAAATCAAGTCATTATGCAAATTAAAACTGCTGAATTTGTAGTAAGCAACCAAGAAGTTTCTAAATGCCCTACAAATCAACTCTCTGAGTATGCTTTTATTGGCCGTAGTAACGTTGGAAAATCTTCGTTAATAAACATGTTAACCAACCAAAAAAGCTTAGCCAAAACCTCTGGAAGACCCGGGAAAACTCAGCTTATTAATCATTTCCTGATTAACAAAGAATGGTTTTTAGTTGACTTACCTGGTTATGGATATGCTCGTGTGTCAAAATCTGCAAAGAAAACATTTCAGAAATTTATCACTGCTTACTTTAGAGAACGAAAACAATTAGTTTCGGCCTTCGTTTTAGTTGACATTCGACACTTGCCGCAGTCCGTTGATTTAGCATTTATGAAATGGCTTGGAGAACACGGTATACCGTTTTCAATTATTTTCACAAAATCAGATAAATTACGACCAAAAGCAATTGAAAACCACATTGATAGCTACAAAAAAAAGCTACTGGAGTTTTGGGAAGAAATGCCTAATTACTTTATTACATCATCTACAAATTATTCAGGAAAAGAGGCCTTATTAAACTATATAGATGGCGTTAATAATGAGATCTCAAACGAAACTAATGAATTACCTTTTCAATAACAGTTCCTGTCGCCCCACTAGGAAATGAGATGCCCAGAAGTGCCGAGATCGTAGGTGCTATATCCGTGACACTTGTAGACTCATAAGACCTGCCTTGCTGAATACCGTTTCCGTAAAACAACAACGGTACATGTGTGTCATAGGTATATCCTGAACCATGAGTTGTGCCTTTAGGACCATATACAATCACACCCGGCTGAAGGGTGAATAGGACGTCACCAGATAGTTTTTGATTATAACCATTTTGGAGCAACATAGGCAAGCCACTCTCAAAATAAGAAGACTGCATCGTAGTGGCTGTATAGGCCTTGCTCACGAAAGGGTAGGTGATAATTTCATTCACCACAAACCTTTGCACTTCTTCTAAGGTCAGTTGCAAAGAAATAATTAGTTCTTGGTTTAAAAAAAGTTGATTATTACTGATGCTCTTAATTAGATCCGGAACTCCATATTTCGCAGTCATAGCGTCAAACAATGGAGAAAAGTCATCTTTAGATATGTTAGCACCGGGGACGTTAATATCCCTCAAAAAAGTTGGAACCTCAGCCGCACCATGATCGGCTGTTAGAAACAGGGTGTAATTCCCTTCGCCTACATTTTCGTCTAAATAATTTAGCAAGCGTTCAATCTCTAAATCAAGACGCAGGTAAGTATCCTGCAATTCTACAGAGCTTAAACCAAAGTTATGACCTACATAATCAGTTGACGAATAACTTACGGTAAGAAAGTCCGTAAACTCATCAGCCCCAAGACCTTCCGCCTCAATAGCAGATAACGCAAAATCCGTGATCATTGTATTTCCAAAAGGACTGGTTTTAATGATGTCAAACCCGCCGTTTAAACCCTTCAAATCCTTTAAATTATAAGGAAAGACTGGATTAGCTTTTCCATTAAAGCCTTTTTCATAATTTGAATTATCTGGACCGCTTTCTTGGTACAAATTAATATCATAAAGGGTATTCCAAGTCTTCACATAGTTGGATATGTTTGAGCGAGCATTAAAATCTTTAACCCATAGCGGAAGTTCATCCATATAATAAGAACTTGTTATCCACTTCCCTTCATCTAAACCTTCAAACCAATAGGCTCCGTTTGCTGTATGTCCTGAAGGAAAAACAGCACCTCTATCTTTGATAGAGACTCCTATTGTTTTACCTTTCATTTGTGTAAATATTCGATTTTGATCGGCAACGGTCGTGACTTTTAAGTTTGTTGGAGCTACTTTTCCATATTTAGCGGCGGCACCGACTGGAATATACCTACTATCTGTAGTACAATAGACCGTTCGTCCCTTTGCTTTATCGTACCAATCATTACCAACAATCCCATGTACGCTAGGAGTTGTCCCAGAAAATATCGAAGCATGACCAGGCCCGGTTACCGTTGGAATATAATTAAAATGATGATTGTTGCAACTATAGCCCTGATTTATTAATCTTATAAACCCTTGTGAACTGTATTTATTTTTAAAACGGTTCAGGTATTCAAAACGCATTTGATCAACCACAACACCCACTACAAGTTTAGGCTTATTATTTGAGGCTTTATAAGAAGACACCTCTAACGAATTTTTACATGAAAAGACGCTAAAAAATAAAAATAGGCAGATGACTTTATAATACATAAATTATTTGCTTAGTTGAATTTCAAAAATACACTAATTTTTATGATTCAATTTTATTATAAGTAAATTAATGGATAGAATTTTTTACTTTAGCATTAATTATCATTCCATGAACTACCTCCACAATATTGGATCTTATTTTTTAATGATTGCCGAAATGTTTCGCAAGCCGACCAAATGGTCTGTTATGAAGCAGCTCATCCTAAAGGATATTGAAGATTTAATCATTGGATCTTTAGGAATTGTTGCCTTTATCTCTTTTTTTGTGGGTGGTGTGATTACAATTCAAACAGCCCTAAATATTGACAACCCATTAATCCCAAGGTATTTGGTTGGCTTTGCAACCAGACAATCCATTATTTTGGAGTTTGCTCCTACATTTATTTCTGTTATCATGGCGGGTAAAGTAGGGTCCTTTATCACCTCCAGCATTGGAACAATGCGTGTTACCGAACAAATTGATGCTTTAGAGGTCATGGGGATTAACTCCGTAAATTACTTAGTGTTCCCAAAAACTATTGCTCTTTTACTTTATCCATTTGTGATTTCTATTGCCATGTTTTTAGGAATCATAGGAGGAATGGCGGCTTGTGTATTCGGCGGATATTCTACACTTGAAGACTATGTGACTGGAGTACAGATGGACTTCATGCCCTTTCACATGGTATATGCGTTTACCAAAACATTAGTGTTTGCCTTTTTACTCGCTACCATTCCATCGTTTCATGGCTACTATATGAAGGGCGGGGCACTTGAAGTTGGCAAGGCAAGCACCACTGCTTTTGTGTGGACCAGTGTTGCAATCATTTTACTGAATTACATTTTAACTCAAATGCTTCTAAGCTAATGATCGAAGTTAAAAATTTACATAAATCGTTTGGAGACTCTCAAGTATTGAAAGGAATTTCTACCGTATTTGAAAAAGGAAAAACCAATCTTATCATTGGTCAAAGTGGCTCTGGAAAAACAGTTCTATTGAAATGCTTACTTGGACTTTTTGATTATCAAGAAGGCAGCATAGGCTATGATGATAAAATATTTTTAAGCTTAACGGCCAATGAAAAACGAACGTTACGCTCACAAATTGGGATGGTATTCCAAGGCGGCGCCTTATTTGACTCGCTAACCATCGCCGAAAACGTGATGTTTCCACTGAGGATGTTCACCAAGCAATCGCAGACTGAGATGGAAGAACGTGCTAACTCTGCCTTGAAACGGGTAAACCTTGAAAACGCACATAATAAAATGCCTAGTGAAGCTTCTGGAGGGATGCAAAAACGGGTGGCTATAGCCAGAGCTATTGTTAATAATCCTAAATATTTGTTTTGTGATGAGCCAAATTCTGGCTTGGACCCAAAAACGGCTATTGTCATTGATAATTTAATTCAAGAAATTACAAAAGAATATGATATTGTCACAGTGATAAACTCGCATGACATGAATTCAGTCATGGAGATTGGAGAGAAAATTGTCTTTCTAAAAGACGGACTCAAAGCCTGGGAAGGCAGTAAGGACACCATTTTTAAAACAGATAACGAAGTGGTTACCGACTTTGTATATTCTTCCAACTTATTTAAAAAAGTCCGTAAGATGTACCTAGATGATCTTTAAAGGCTAATTACCTATCACTTCTAGACTCTCTATCTCCAACTCTGTTTTTAACCATGTCTTTAGGCTATCAACACGTAAACCTATCAGACTGTCTGTCATGGCAGAATCCCATTGTGCTCTCACAACAGTTACGGTATCTATAGTTCGAAAATCTGAGGAGGTTAACATTTTTGAATAGCCAAAAAATCTTAAATCTGTGAATTGAATTTTAGCGTCTTTGGAAAGCGTAGAAAACACATTTAAATCCATCATAGTTTTATTAGAACCCGAATTTAACTTTAAACTATCTATCTCCATTTTTAAAATCGAAATAGTCGTTTCGCGCTCCTCAATTTTATCAATAGCTAAGTCATACAATTCTAAGATCTTGTCTGAACTTCTATTTTTATTTCCGTTAATAATGAGACTAAAATCTTGAAGATACTCATAACCGTTCAGTTCATTTATTAAATCAGATTTAGTCGCCTCACTAATCTCTCCATTGAAGTTAAGTGTAATTGATTTATTAACCAAGTCCATTTTTCTACTTCTCAACCACAGACTATTGTTGCCTTCTATTTCAGATTCTAAATACATTTTATAATCGGATTCAATCCTCGTTTCATTTAAAACGCTGTAAAAAGACCAGCTTGCTGGAAGCATCGCCGCTAAAGCAATAATAGTGGCAAAACGAGAAATGTTTTTTCGTCGCTTAGAGTTTGCATAAGTAACCATTGGAAAACGCAGAATCTTCAACACTAAAAAGGTGGCAAAGGCAATGAAAATAGTGTTAATCGCAAAAAGATGCATGGCGCCACGGAAATAACTCCAATTGCCTTGAGACAAGCCATAACCAGCCGTACAAAGCGGCGGCATCAAAGCCGTTGCAATAGCAACGCCAAAAACAACAGAAGCAATTGTTCCTTTTTTTGTTCGAGCAATAATTAGCGCTAAACCTCCAAAAAATGCAATAAGAACGTCTCGAATATCGGGCTTAACACGACCCAATAATTCGGAATTGTCTTGATTTAAAGGAAAGATGTAAAAAAACAAAAATGCAGTAAACAAACTCAACACAAGCATGGTTGCTAGGTTGATTAAAGACTTTCTAAGCGTATCTATATCATTGATGGCAATAGACAGCCCAATTCCAAGGATAGGCCCCATTAATGGCGAAATTAACATGGCACCAATCACAACGGCTGTAGAGTTGGCATTTAAGCCTATAGAAGCGACAAAGATCGAGCAAATTAAAATCCATACGGTTGCACCTTTAAATGGAATATCGGCCTTAATAGCCGCTACAGTAGCATCTCGGTCCGTGTCGTGACGAAAATCTAGCAACTCTATTAAAAATATTTTTAATGAGGACCAGAGTCCTAAGGCATCTTTTTTTACGGCCGCCTTAGATTGTTCTGCTTTTGTGTTCTCTGACTCTGTATTTAAATTCTCATTCATAACTAACACTATTAATCACAATGGTTATATTTTTTCTCACTCCTTTACGAGTTCTACTTCCGCATTTGGATTAAAAACGTACAAGCGGCCCGTCGCCATTTCAGTCCCTTCAAATCGCGTTCGCCTTTTTGGTCCTTTTTGAAATAATTTGCCGTTATGCAATCGAAATGTAGACCCAATTGGCACTTCAAATATAAATATTTTTCCGTTAGGGGGGTCGTACTGCTTTAACTTCAAGGCTAATACTGCATCCGAATCGCTGCTTGCTTTTGGGTTTTTAAAGTGAGATGCTAGAAGTGGCAAGACATCTGTAGGAAATACTTCTGGTCGTAAAAAGCCTAACATAAGGTGTTGAAAAACGGACTTCCATTCCGGACCGTGCGGCTTTATTTGTCTCCCATAAGACTTATACGTTTCAAAGTGGGCGATTTCATGAATCAACGTAATTAAAAAACGATAGGGATTTAAATTTGAATTGATTGTGATTTGGTGCTTACCTGTTGGTAAACGACGGTAATCGCCGTGACGAGTTTTGCGTTCTTGTTTGACTTTAACCACTAAATTATCATGCGACAAAAGAGCGGTTACCTGATCATAAGAGGCTTCTGGAATAAAATGTTGTAACGAGTCAAGCATAGAATTTAAAATTACATACGCTCAGGAACTTTAATTCCTAATAAACTAAATGCGTTTTTGACCGTGTCTGCAACTGCTTTAGAAAGTTGAACTCTAAATGAGATTTCTACTGCAGAGTCTGCTCCTAATATAGATACATTTTGATAAAAAGAATTGAATTCTTTTACCAAATCATATGAGAAATTAGCCACGAGTGCTGGGCTATAATTGGCTGCTGCTTGTTGAATAACTTCTGGAAATAGCTGCAACTGTTTTAACAATGATTTTTCTTTATCGTGCAAGGTATATGAAGTCGGAACTTTTGGGTGTGAATCTTGCGCTGATTTTCTTAGAATGGCTTGAATTCGAGCATAAGTGTATTGAATAAACGGACCTGTATTTCCTTGGAAATCTACGGAAGCCTTCGGATCAAATAGAATTCGTTTTTTGGGATCAACTTTAAGAACAAAGTACTTAAGTGCCCCTAAACCTATTATCGAATAAATCGCTTCTTTATCGTTATCTGAATACCCTTCCAATTTCCCTAATTCTTGTGAAATCTGCTTCGCTGTTGCGCCCATCTCGTCTATTAAATCATCGGCATCAACAACAGTACCCTCACGACTTTTCATCTTTCCACTTGGTAAATCAACCATTCCATAGCTAAGATGGGACAGGTTTGTAGCCCACTCAAAGCCAAGTTTTTTCAAGATCAAAAACAACACTTTAAAATGATAATCTTGCTCATTCCCTACGGTGTATACCATCCCTACAACATCGGGAAAATCTTCTAAACGTTGAATGGCAGTTCCAATATCTTGAGTCATATAAACGGCCGTTCCGTCGGCTCGTAATACAATTTTCTCATCCAATCCATCAGCGGTGAGATCACACCAAACAGAGCCATCTTCTTTTTTTACAAAAACCCCTTTTTGAAGCCCTTCAGCAATAAATGACTTTCCTAATAAATAGGTTTGGCTTTCGTAATAGTAACTATCAAAATCAACTCCGATCGCTTTATAGGTGACATCAAATCCAGCATAAACCCACTGATTCATTTGGTCCCAAAGTGCGACCACTGCTGAATCTCCATCTTCCCACTTTAAAAGCATCTCCTTGGCATCTAACAAGATAGGAGCTTGGTTTTTAGCGTCTTCTAAAGAGAGTCCTTTTGCTTCTAATGCACTAATTTCTTGTTTGTATACTTGATCAAATTTTACATAATAATTTCCAACTAGCTTATCGCCCTTCAGCCCTGTAGATTCTGGGGTTTCGTTATTTCCAAAACGCTGCCACGCCAACATACTTTTACATATATGAATGCCTCGGTCATTAATAATTTGAGTTTTATAAACTTTCCTTCCGGATGCCTTTAATATTTCAGCAACACTATAGCCTAAGAGAACATTTCTAACATGTCCCAAATGCAAAGGCTTGTTTGTGTTTGGAGAGGAATACTCAACCATCACAGCTTGATCGCCTGATGGTTCTAAAAAACCAAATTTAGAGCTGCTAGTTAGGGTCTGAAAAAAGTCCATAAAATAGGCGTCAGAAATCACCAAGTTTAAAAAACCTTTGACCACATTATATCCAATGACTTCCGCAGAGTTTTCACATAAATAGGCTCCTAAGTCCTCCCCTAGTTGAGCCGGATTCATTTTTACAGTTCGTAACATTGAAAACGTCACAACCGTAAGGTCTCCTTCAAAATCTTTACGAGTTGATTGAAACTCAACAGATGCTAAGGGTGTTTGATAAAGTGTTAAAAAGGCTTGTTTTATGTGTTGCGCTAGCGATTCCTGAAGAGTCATATATTCAATTTCAGTTTCAAAGATACATTTTTTTTAATCCTATTTTGATACGGTTGCAGGCAAAAATACTTCTGCCATCATGCAACGAGCACTTCCACCTCCACAAGACTCAATGGTGTCTAGAGGACTTGAAAGAATCGTTGTGTGAGACTCTATAATCTTAATCTGTGCAGGCCTTAGTGAATTTAGTGCAGACTGACTCATTACTAAATAACTGGCCGCATCCGCCCCTTTAAGTTGCAGCATGTTTCCTGCAAATTGGTTTACTTGATCCTCGGATATTTCGATGACTTTTTTTCCGTCTTCTTGAAGATTATTAATCAGGCTTTTTCTTTCTTTTTTATCATCAATACTAGCCAAGCATACCACTGCAAACGTCTCTCCAATGCACATCATAACATTGGTATGGTATATTTTTTCGCGCTTACCATTGACTGTTTGATAAGCCGAAAACACCACTGGAGTGTATTCAAAATCTTCACAGAATTCAATAAACAGCTCTTCATCGGCTCGATCAGATATCGCACAATAAGCCTTATTATTTACACGATCTAATAAAATACTCCCGGTACCTTCTAAGAAAAGATTATCTGCTTCTGCAGCTGTGTAATCAACCACGTTTTTAACAACGAAGCCCTGAGCTTCCACCGCTTCTAAAACAGACTCCTTTCGTTCAAGGCGTCTATTTTCAGCAAACATCGGATAGAGACCAATGGTTCCATTGGCATGAAATGAAATCCAATTGTTAGGAAATATGGAGTCTGGCGTATCAAACTCTTTGGTGTCCTTAACAACTATAACATGGATGCCTGCTTTTTTAAGTTTTCTTACCAAGCCGTCAAATTCCTTGACAGCCATTTTATTCACCGCTTCGGGAAGTGTGTTTTCAGGCGTTTTTTGGTAATAATTATTGACAGATGTTTGCTCGTTCATTCGAAATTGAATGGGACGAATCATTAAAACTGTATTGGTAATTTGTGACATTTTAATCGCGTATTAGTGGGAGGGTTGAACAACGGAGTAATCCTCCTTGTTTAGATATCTCAGAATAGGGTACTTTTTCTACTGTAAACCCCTGTGCAACGAGCCAGGTGTTTAACCTTATAAAGTTTTGTTCAGAAATCACAACGGTATCTGATATAGAAAATACATTGCAATTCATTTGAGTCATTTCTTCTTTAGTCGCTTCAAACACATTATCTTTTCCAAAAAAATCAATCAACCATTCATAATCATTTGGGTTTAAAAATCCATTCGCATGAACTAAGGCTTTTCCTTGACCTAAAGGCTGAAAACAACAATCTAAATGCAACGCATTTTCAAGTGGATTTGAGTTAGATTTACGAAGCTCAAAAGTTTTAACAATTTTTTCAGGAAATAATTCTTGAATCGCTTTTGCAGCATTAAGATTGGTTCTAGCCGTTATGTAATCTGAGTAATCAGGACCCGAATAGACGCCTATAAAAATATATTTACCACAGACAATTACGTCACCCCCTTCGATATGACAATCTTCAGGAAGTATAATACTATTTTCTGGAGCGATTAATTTAAAAAGCGTTTGTAGAGCGTTAATTTCTTGATCTCTTTCTGGGAGAATATTTGATTTAAAGAATTTATCTTCAATGACAAAGGCAATATCCCTTGCAAATATTTGGTTACAATTCTCGATAATGGTTGGTCGGAATACTTGAACTTCATATTTTTTAAAAACCGCCAATACTGATGCCATTTCAAGGCTCATATCAGCCTCGACTGGATACGTACCCGAACGCACATGCCTTAGACTGTTTGGGTCATAGCAGTCTTCAGCTAAAGGGATAGGGCCATTACTTTGAGCAACTCCAAAGAGGACAGACCTCAATCTGGAGAACTCATTATTTATGAGAAGTGATAGCATATGTTTTTGCCTTAAAAAGGACTTTATTTAGAAACAGACTTAAAAGGTCTGTAAACACTACCTGTATAAATTTGTCTAGGACGACCAATTGGCTCTTTACGAAAGCGCATTTCTTTCCATTGACCTATCCAACCTGGAAGACGCCCTAAAGCAAACATCACAGTGAACATTTCGACAGGGATTCCCATCGCTCTATAAATGATGCCAGAATAAAAATCAACGTTAGGGTATAATTTTCTATCTACAAAATACGAATCTCTCAAGGCTTCTTTTTCAAGGCCTTTAGCAATATCTAAAATAGGATCTTCAACCCCTAAATCCTTAAGAACTTCATCGGCAGCAGCTTTAATAATCTTGGCGCGTGGGTCAAAGTTTTTATAAACTCTGTGTCCAAAGCCCATTAATCTAAATGCATCACTTTTATCTTTGGCTTTTGCCATGTATTTCATGGTACCACCTCCGTCGAGTTTAATCGCCTCTAGCATTTCTAAAACAGCTTGATTAGCACCCCCATGAAGAGGGCCCCATAGCGCTGAGATTCCTGCAGAAATCGAAGCAAATAAACCGGCATGAGACGATCCAACAATTCGAACCGTAGAGGTCGAACAGTTTTGTTCGTGATCAGCATGGAGAATAAGTAATTTATTTAAAGCATTTACTAATACTTCATTTTGAACATAGTCTTGGTTAGGCTGCTTAAACATCATTTTCAAAATATTCTCAACATAGCCTAAGGAGTTGTCTCCATAATCAAGTGGCAGCCCTTGTTTTTTTCGCATCGTCCAAGCGACTAAAACAGGAAATTTACCTAAAATCCGAACGACAGAATTGTACATATCTTCTTTGGACTCTACATTTACAGAAGTTGGATTAAATGCTGTAAGTGCACTCGTTAAAGAAGAAAGAACTCCCATAGGATGCGCTGACTTTGGAAATGCATCTAATATTTTACGAATATCATCATCTACAATAGACTCAGATTTGATGTCTGAATGAAATTTATCTAATTCTACTTTTATAGGCAGCTCTCCAAAGATCAATAAATAAGCAACTTCTAAAAAATCCGCTTTATCCGCTAATTCTTCAATTGAATACCCTCTGTATCTAAGAATTCCTTTTTCACCGTCTAAAAATGTAATCTCACTTGTACATGACCCTGTATTTTTAAAACCTGGATCTATTGTGGTCACGCCTCCAGTAGCCGCTCTTAAGGTACTGATATCAATGGCGATTTCATTTTCAGACCCTACAAAAGTTGGGAATTCATGTTTTTGACCGTTTATTTCTAAAATTGCTTTATCTGACATTTTGGGAAGTATTTTAATGTCCAGCGAATTTACAAAAAAAAAATGTTTTATTCGAAAGGCTTACAGAGAATCTCTAAGCGTCTATTATTTTTTAAAACTGGAATATTACCAATTGAGAAACGCAGTCTAAAAATTCTATTCAAAAAAAAAGACACCTTAAATTAAGGTGTCTTTTTTATGTAAACTAAATATGTTACTTGATTTTAAATGCTTTTTCTTGCGGAAAGTAAGCCGTCTCTCCTAACTCCTCCTCAATTCTGAGTAGTTGGTTGTACTTGGCCATTCTATCACTTCGTGAAGCAGAACCTGTTTTGATTTGACCAGTATTTAATGCCACTGCAAGATCGGCAATAGTATTGTCTTCTGTTTCACCAGAACGGTGCGACATTACAGAAGTATAACCTGCATTATGCGCCATATTCACAGCTGCGATTGTTTCTGTAAGGGTCCCGATTTGATTGACTTTAATAAGGATTGAATTGGCTATGTTATTTTCAATTCCTCTTGAAAGACGCTCTACATTGGTTACAAATAAATCGTCACCAACCAATTGAACCTTATCCCCTATTTTGTCTGTAAGGTATTTCCATCCTTCCCAGTCATTTTCATCCATTCCATCTTCAATAGAAATAATTGGATACTTAGCGGCTAACTCGGCTAAGTAATCTGCTTGTTGTTGGCTTGTACGTACTTTTCCTTTTTCACCTTCAAATTTTGTGTAGTCATAATGACCATCTACATAAAATTCTGCAGCAGCGCAATCCAAAGCGATCATGACATCATCTCCTAAAGTGTAGCCTGCATTCTTAACTGCTATTGCAATCGTTTCCAAAGCATCTTCTGTTCCACCTTCTAAGTTTGGAGCAAAACCACCTTCATCTCCAACAGCAGTACTCAGTCCTCTATCGTGTAATACTTTTTTTAGGTTATGGAAAATTTCCGTTCCCATTTGCATGGCATGCGTAAAGTTTTTAGCCTTTACTGGCATGACCATAAACTCTTGAAATGCAATCGGGGCATCACTGTGTGAACCTCCGTTGATAATATTCATCATAGGAACAGGAAGCGTGTTGGCGCTTACTCCTCCAACATAACGATACAAAGGCATTCCTAGCTCTGCAGCAGCCGCTTTGGCAGCCGCTAAAGAAACACCAAGAATAGCATTCGCACCTAGTTTTGATTTATTAGGCGTTCCGTCTAAATCAATCATAATTTGATCAATCAGGTTTTGTTCAAAGACAGAAACACCAAGAAGCTCTTGAGCAATAAGTGCATTCACATTTTCAACCGCATTTAGAACGCCTTTTCCCATGTAGGCAGTTCCTCCATCGCGCAGTTCAACTGCTTCGTGCTCTCCGGTAGAGGCTCCTGATGGTACTGCTGCTCTTCCAATAAAGCCATTTTCGGTTGTTACGTCTACTTCAACTGTAGGATTTCCCCTTGAGTCTAAGATTTGACGTGCGTGAATGTTAATTATAATACTCATAGTCTTGTATTTTAGTTATTTATAGATTGTAAATTTACGAAATTGTATTTTTTTAGAATTATTCTAAAGTAGAATTCTATTAATTATTAGCTAAAACGTTGTAGTGATAAAAAAAGGACAACACTTTTAATTAAATGTTGCCTTTTTTAAGTTGGTTATTTTAAACTTTGAATGAACTGATCAAACAAATAAGATGAATCGTGAGGGCCTGGACTTGCTTCGGGGTGGTATTGAACAGAGAAGCAATTTTTTGACTTCATCGCAATTCCAGCTACTGTATCATCATTTAAATGCAGGTGCGTGATTTCTAAGTCCGCATGTGATTCCGCTTCTTGTCTATTAACAGCAAACCCATGGTTTTGAGAAGTAATTTCCCCTTTACCAGTAATAAGGTTTTTTACAGGGTGATTGATCCCCCTATGGCCATTATGCATCTTATAAGTAGACACACCATTAGCTAATGCAATAACCTGGTGACCTAAGCAGATTCCGAAAAGAGGAAGGTTTTTTTCTATAATTGTTTTAGCTAGCACTTGGGCTTCTACTAATGGTTCAGGGTCTCCAGGTCCATTAGACAAGAAATAGCCATCAGGATTCCAAGCACTCAATTCTTCAAAAGTTGAGTTGTATGGAAACACCTTTATGTAAGCATCTCTTTTAGCAAAATTTCTAAGTATGTTTTCTTTGACTCCAATATCTAGAGCTGCAATTTTGTAAGGTGCATTTTCATCGCCATAAAAATAAGGTTCTTTAGTTGACACTTTAGAAGCCAGTTCAAGACCTTCCATTTGAGGGATTAGTGAAAGTTGTTTTTTGAGACCTTCTAAATCATCAACTTCAGTGGAGATAACAGCATTCATCGCTCCGTTATCGCGTATATAACTCACTAAAGCACGAGTATCTACGTCAGAAATTGCGAATAAATTGTGAGTGTTAAAAAAGTCTTCAAGCGATCCCTCAGCGTCTACACGCGAATAGTTGTAACTGAAATTTTTACAAATAAGACCTGCGATTTTGATAGAGTCTGATTCCATCTCATCCGCATTAATTCCATAGTTACCTATGTGCGGGTTTGTAGTTACCATGAGCTGACCAAAATAGGAAGGGTCGGTAAAAATTTCTTGATAACCAGTCATTCCTGTATTGAAACAAACCTCTCCAAAGGCTGTTCCCTCATTCCCAATGGCTTTTCCATGGAATATAGTGCCATCTGCTAGAAGTAAAATGGCTTTCTTTCGTGTTTTGTATTTCATTATAATTAACTTCTTGTAAAGGTTTTACAAAATTGCACAAAAAAAAGGATAAACTAAAAAAGTTTATCCTTAAAATTTCAAATGCTTATTAACATTTATTCTTCTTCTTCAGTTGATGTTGTTTCTACCGCAGCAGCAACTGGTTTGGCAGCGCCTCCTTTTCGGCTTCTACGAGTTGTCTTTTTCTTAGGTTGCTTGTCAGCATTGTAGATTTCATTATAATCTACTAATTCGATCATAGCCATATCTGCATTATCACCAAGACGATTTCCTAGCTTAATGATTCTAGTGTAACCACCTGGACGATCTGCAATTTTAGTTGCAACAGCACCAAACAATTCAGTAATCGTTTCTTTTTGTCTCAAACGAGCAAAAACTAAACGCCTGTGATGCGTTGTATCGTCTTTTGCTTTTGTAATTAAAGGCTCAACAAATTGCTTCAAGGCTTTAGCCTTGGCAACTGTTGTATTGATACGCTTGTGTTCAATTAAAGAACAAGCCATGTTTGCTAACATTGACTTTCTATGCGCCGTTTTTCTACCTAAGTGATTTATTTTTTTTCCGTGTCTCATGACGTTTTCTTTTAAACTTTATCTTGCATCAACTCCACTTTGGGAGGCGCAAATTATAAAGTGATTAATCTTTATCTAGTTTGTACTTACTTAGGTCCATTCCAAAATTAAGGCCTTTTACATTCACTAACTCTTCTAACTCAGTTAATGATTTCTTACCAAAGTTTCTAAACTTCATTAGGTCATTTTTATTAAATGACACTAAGTCTCCTAAAGTATCTACTTCTGCAGCTTTTAAGCAATTAAGGGCACGAACTGAAAGGTCCATGTCAATTAATTTAGTTTTGAGCAACTGACGCATGTGAAGAGATTCTTCATCATATGTTTCAGTTTGTGCAATCTCATCTGCTTCTAAAGTGATACGCTCATCGGAGAATAACATGAAGTGATGGATTAAAATCTTGGCTGCTTGCGTTAGAGCGTCTTGAGGCGTAATAGATCCGTCTGTTTGGATTTCGAAAACTAATTTTTCATAATCAGTTTTTTGTTCTACACGAAAATTCTCAACACTATACTTAACATTTTTTATCGGTGTGTAAATAGAGTCTGTAAAGATTGTTCCCACAGATGCAGATACTTTTTTGTTTTCTTCTGCAGGGACATATCCACGACCTTTTTCTAAAGTTAATTCCATATTAATGGTCACTTTAGGGTCTAGGTTACAAATAACTAAATCCGAATTTAAAACTTGAAAACCAGAAATAAATTTCTGAAAGTCTCCAGCAGTTAATTTATCTTGTCCTGAGATAGAGATTGAAACTGATTCGTTATCTACTTCTTCAATTTGTCGCTTAAAACGAACTTGTTTTAAGTTCAGGATGATTTCTGTCACGTCTTCAACAACTCCAGGAATTGTAGAAAATTCGTGTTCAACACCTTCCATTTTAACTGAAGTAATTGCAAATCCTTCTAATGAAGAAAGTAAGACGCGTCTTAAAGCATTACCTACCGTTAGTCCGTAACCGGGTTCTAAAGGTCTGAACTCAAACTTACCTTCAAAATCAGTAGAATCAATCATGATTACTTTATCGGGCTTCTGAAAATTTAAAATTGCCATATTGCTTAGTGTATCAGTTATTATTTAGAATATAATTCGACGATGAATTGTTCGTTAATGTTTTCTGGAATTTGAATTCTCGCTGGAACAGAAACGTATGTTCCAGATTTAGTATCATTATTCCAAGTAATCCACTCATAAACAACAGATGAATTAGACAAAGCAGATTCAATTGTTTCTAATGATTTAGATTTCTCTCTAACGGCAACAACGTCACCAGCTTTTAAAGAGTAAGAAGGGATATTTACGATACCACCATTTACCGTAATGTGTCTGTGTGATACTAATTGTCTAGCTCCACTTCTAGAACGGGATAATCCCATTCTAAAAACAACATTATCCAATCTAGACTCACATAATTGTAAAAGCACTTCACCAGTAATACCTTGTGAAGCAGTTGCTTTTTTAAACATGTTTCTAAATTGCTTTTCTAGCACACCATAGGTGTACTTAGCTTTTTGCTTTTCCATTAACTGGATCGCATATTCAGACTTTTTACCACGGCGTCTGTTATTTCCGTGCTGTCCTGGAGGATAGTTTCTTTTTTCAAAAGATTTATCTTCTCCAAAGATTGCAACGCCAAACTTACGGGCGATTTTAGTTTTAGGACCAGTATATCTTGCCATTTCGTTTTGTTTTTGAGAGTGATTGTGAATTAAGGTCTTAAGCTTATCCTTCG
>Ga0209199_1000453_pt1 | contig 59135 bp, 69 predicted proteins | sample COGITO_mtgs_1105_7_FD_184805 | JGI IMG/M metagenome (GOLD analysis project Ga0209199, IMG submission 184805) | Pelagic marine microbial communities from North Sea - COGITO_mtgs_110523 (SPAdes) (version 2) | ecosystem: Environmental > Aquatic > Marine > Epipelagic ... | reverse complement strand
AATTCTGTTTTTCCAGTGATGCTCGTATTTACGAACACCGGCAATTCCATTTGCAATTAAGCAGCTTTCTCTTCAATTGTTTCTAAAATAGAAGCAATGTTAGAGGCAGGCGCACCAACGGCTCCCGCTATGTTTGATGCAGGTGCAGCAATACAACCAACGATAGAAGCGATAAGCTCCTCACGTGATGGCATGGCGGCAACGGCTTTAACACCAGCGCGATCCAATGCATTGTCTCCCATTGACCCACCAAGGATAACGAGCTTACCGTTTTCTTTGGAATATTCTTCCGTTACTTTCGCAGCGGCTACAGGGTCTTCTGAAAAAGACAATACTGTCATTCCATCTAATAAACCTGAAATACTTTCACATGGCTTACCTTCAAGAGCGATTTTGGCGAGCTTATTTTTGGCTACACGTACAGAACCTCCTACATCACGCATGCGTGAACGGAAGTCTTGCATTTCTGCAACTGTTATGCCGGCATAGTGAGATACTACAACAACACCAGAGTCCGTGAAGATTTGTCCTAGTTCATCGACTAAGGCTTCTTTTTGGGCTCTATCCACAGTGTTTCTCCAAATTATAGGAAACGAAATGTTTCCCGGCTCAGTTTAACTGATCGTTTAAGATCAGCAGTTAGGGTCCTAATTACGGGCCCCTTCCAAAATCACCCGAGGCATAACCAGAGGTATAATTTGTTCGGATCCCATCTCAGGCAGGAATTATTTTGCTTGTGCAAAACCCACCATCTCGGACAGTTTCAAAATAATATCAACGAATCAATATTTATCTGAATAGCTGGTGTATAGGTGGGTTTAGTTCTGTTGTGAAGGGGTTAAGTTTCTATTATGATTGAAAATTTATATTTATTTTGTTGAACTCAACTTAGTACAGAATTTACTATAAATAATTTTAAAAATTTTATCATTATAATAAATCATTTATATCACGTTAAAATAAAAAAAGGGCCCTATAATAATAGAGCCCTTTATAATAATCTTAAGTTATTTAAGCCCCTGTTGCTGCATCAACATCTAAAGTCACTGATGGGCCCATTGTAGAAGATAAAACGATCTTCTTAATGTATGCACCCTTTGCACCTTCTGGTTTAGCTTTACGCACTGCATTTACAAAAGCTTGTACGTTTTCAGCAAGTTTATCTTCGCTAAAAGAAGCTTTACCGACACCAGCATGAAGAACACCAGCTTTCTCAACCTTAAACTGCACTTCACCACCTTTGGCTGCTTCTACGGCTGATTTAACATCCATTGTCACAGTTCCTACTCGTGGGTTAGGCATTAAGTTTCTTGGTCCTAATACTTTACCTAATCTACCTACAACACCCATCATATCAGGAGTTGCGATACAACGATCAAATTCGATTGTTCCGCCTTGAACAATTTCCATTAAATCTTCTGCACCAACTATATCAGCACCCGCTGCTTTAGCTTCATCTGCTTTTGCATCTCGCGCAAAGACGGCAACACGCATTGTTTTACCAGTACCATTAGGCAAGCCAACAACGCCTCTTACCATTTGATCCGCATGACGAGGGTCAACTCCAAGGTTCATTGCTATATCAATTGTTTCATCAAACTTTGAAACAGCATTAGCTTTTACTAGGGTTACTGCTTCTAAAATTGATAAACTAGATTTACCTTCAAATGAAGTACGAGCTGTGGTCGTTCTTTTTCCAAATTTAGCCATTACTTAACCTCAATTCCCATAGAACGCGCTGAACCAGCTATAATTTTCATTGCAGATTCAATATCATTTGCATTCAAATCTTTCATTTTTGCTTCTGCAATTTCTTGCAATTGCTTCTTAGAAACGGAGCCGACTATTTCACGACTTGGGTTAGTTGCACCAGATTTTAATTTTGCTGCTTTTTTAAGAAAATATGACGCAGGTGAAGTCTTAATGTCCATTGTAAACGATTTATCAGCATAATATGTGATAATAGTTGGGCATGGTGCACCATTTTCAAGTTCCTGTGTTTTCGCATTAAATGCTTTACAGAATTCCATGATATTTATACCACGTTGACCCAAAGCTGGGCCCACCGGTGGTGATGGGTTGGCTGCTCCTGCAGGGATCTGCAGTTTCATAGTGCCAGCAATCTTTTTAGCCATATTGGCCTCCTTTAGCTCCGATCCTCCAGGCCGCGTGCCCTTTGGAACAATTTGGTGTGGTACGGTCACAATCGCGCGCGACTGTTTCCTTCCACATGCACATCACAAGATTATGTTTGTTTCATAACCTGTGTGAATTCTAGTTCGACAGGCGTCGCCCGTCCAAATATGGATACAGTAACTTTTAAGCGAGAGTTTTCTTGATCTACCTCTTCAACCATTCCAGCAAAGCCTTCGAATGGTCCTTCTGTTACATTTACCTGTTCTCCAATATCAAAAGTAATTAAGTTTCGTGGGTTTTCTACACCTTCTTCAACCTGGTTTAAAATGAAAGCCACTTCCTTGTCACGCATTGGACTTGGTTTGCCTGGTTGTCCAAGAAAACCTGTTACTCGGTTTATATTATTTATCAAATGATAGCCTTTTTCAGACATATCCATACGGACGAGCAAGTAACCAGGCATAAATCTACGCTCAGCAGTCACTTTTTTTCCACGCCGTACTTCTATAACTTCTTCAGTCGGAACTAAGACCTGCTCGATTTCATCTTGCATACCTTCTTGCTCGACTGCTTCATTGATTAATTCAGCAACTTTTTTTTCAAAGTTGGAAAGAACACTTACTGAATACCATCTTTTAGCCATAGCTTTTATGCCTCTACTAGGACTTTATTTCGTCCGTTAATTCATTTAATTTCAAGACCTTAAAAGATCTCATTACCAAAACAAAAGGCACGCATATAGAATCGTCGCGTGCCATTTAAATATGATTTACCGGCGTTTAGCGCCGAAATCGTGTTAATTCAAGTACCTATGCCCAGAATTATGTTTAAACCCAATTTAATAATTTGGTCTGCGCCAAAAAAGAAAATTGCAACTAAAGTAGCCATTATAAAAACCATAACAGTAGTTATGGTTGTTTCTCGGCGATTTGGCCAAACGACTTTAGAAACTTCTGCTCGTACTTGCTGCATGAACTGCAAGGGATTGGTGCGTGCCATAATGCACTCCTATATCTTATCAAATGTTGTGATACAGCGCATGTCATAGAATTTCAAGGCATGACATGGCCCTATTTTTTGTTATCTTTAATCTATATTATAATAATTTTTAGTTCGTACATAGCCTTCAACTTCGTAACGATTCTATAATTTCCATTATAGTCTCTTGAGGAATATAGCCCCCTATTAGCTTGTCTCCGATTACGAAGGATGGTGTCCCTGTAAATTGTAAAGCATCAGCTAAATCACGTGATGTTTGGATGTGCTCAAAAACATCAGGATCATTCATATCCTTTTGTAGTTTTTTAACATCTAATCCAATTCTTTTTGCAATTTGCATTACTGAAGACGCATTTAGCTGTTGTGCAGACATTAGCTCTTCATGAAAAATTTTATATTTATTTTGTGCCCGTGAAGCTAAAGCTGCACGACTAGCATATATTGAACCTTCAGATAAAATTGGGAACTCGCGATAAACTACACGTAAATTTTTATCATTTTTTAAAACTTCTTGCATGGCTGTCATTGCCCGCTTGCAATAACCACAATTATAATCAAAAAATTCGACAATTGTGATATCAGCATTTGGATTGCCATAAGTTGGTGCATTAGGATCAGAACTTAATAATTCTTTATTATCTAAATAAGATTGTTTTTTTAAAGATTCTTTATTTGCTTCATCACGTTCACGAAGAAGATTAACAGCATCCATTACAATTTGTGGATTTTCTAATATAGCCTCTAGTGCCAATTTTTTAATCTCTTTTTCACTCAGAGATTCAGATACTGCAGGTGTAATGGCAACGAAAGATACCATAAGAAAAGTCATTATAAATTTACGCAAATTAAATTCCTTAAATTTTCATTTTTATTTGTACAAATTAGACTAACTATCAGTACAGAATAATTTGTATATATACAAAACTTTAAGAAATTATAAGAAAATTAATTTTTAATTACCATACTTTTAACTTTTTCATGACATGGGCAATGAATAAGATGGTTATTAACTAAGCCACAGGCTTCCATCCAAGCATATGTAATTGTTGGCCCACAGAATTTAAAACCGTGAGCTTTTAAATCGTTTGAAATCTTTATGGATAAATCAGTAAATTTTGGAACTTCCGCCATTGTCGTAAACTTGCCCTGAACCGGATATCCATCAACAAACGCCCAAATATAATTATTAAATCCAATAGAGGAATCAATATCTTTCCATATCTGTGCACTTTTTATAGTCGAAATTATTTTACTACGATTGCGAACAATGCCATCATTTTGCATTAAAATATCAACATCTTTATCTGTAAATTCTGCAACTTTATATGGGTTAAAGCCTTCAAATGCTTTACGAAAATTATCTCTTTTTTTTAGAATCGTAAGCCAACTCAATCCTGCTTGGAAGCCGTCTAAAACAAGTTTCTCCCATAAAGCACGAGAACAATATTCAGGAACGCCCCATTCAAAATCATGATAATTTACATAGAGTGGGTCAGTTCCACACCAATCGCATCGTGGCATTAGTAAAAATACTTTTTAATTAATTAGATAATCTAATTATTTTTTCTTTTATTTTTAATTTCTTTAATTTTAGAATCTTTAATTCTAGAGAATCAATTGAAGGAATTCTTTGTGAACGCTCAAGCTGATCTGAGAGGTTAGCATGCTTCTGTTTTAGTTCAGATACATAAGAACTTATTGCCATTATTAATCTCCTATTTTGAGTTTTTTCTGCACAATTAATTATATGCTAAACTGAAGCACAAAATATTTTTTCTGTCATGCAATTTTTTTTTAATTCTTATTTACAGTCAAATCTTGCCGATAAGTAATAAAAGAAAAAACTTACTATTATTATTTTATAAACTTTTAAATATTTATAAAACTAATGGGTGCCCTTTTCGCAAAATATCATTTGCCATTTCTGAGTAATCATTTTTATCTCCGGTATGTACTTGACCATCGTGTACAATAAACGGCTCTAAAAGCTTCATGCTTACTTTTGAACCTTTTATACCCTGAACAATTACACGTTTTGCAGGTCGCGACCTTCTCGCAGTCATTGGCAAAACACAAATTTTTCCACAAGACTTAGATAAAGAATACAGAATCTCAGGTAATCTTTCTGTTAAATGGATAATGCTAAAGCTTCCCCCAGATTTTAAACGCTTTAAACTTAGATAAATCCAGTCCGAGAGATCAATAGTTTCAATATTTGCAGTCGATTTTTCTTTAAAAATTGGTTCAGATAAAGTGTTAGGTATAAAAAAAGGTGGATTAGTCATTACATGGTCAAAACTTTTTTGACGAAATTCACTAGGTAAATCCTCAAGATTTGCATTAATAACATTAAGATTCATACTATTTTCAATTGCATTAGCTTCAGACATAGATGCATATTTATGCTGCAATTCTATACCATTTAATGATAAACCTTTAATTCGCGCACCCAAACACAAAGATGCCACACCAACTCCAGAGCCAATGTCTAAAACTGTTTGGCCACTGTTTGCTTGAATAGATGCCGCTAAAAAAACTGGATCGGTTGCCGCTCGATAACCATCAGATGGTTGGATTATTTTTAATTTTCCATTTAGAAATAAATCATATGTTTTGTTCATGTGTAATCCGGTAAATCAAAATCATTATCTTTTAGTATTGTATATGCCATAAAATAATCTTCATTATGGACCATCATCCGCCTTGGCATAACTCCTATACTGCCTTCCAATATACTCATATGGACGTCCAGGGCAAAACAAGTTATTTGTTCTCCCTTTAATAACGCGGTTGCGAAGCTTATAAGAGTCGGATCATTTGTTTTGAATAATTCTTTCATCAAGCTAATTTAACAGATACAGATAAGATAAGTCGAGAAGTTAAAGTTGAGAACATAAAGTGCAACAACAAAAACCCCTAGATCAGTTAGCTTCTCTTTTATCCAAAGATATGGATGAAGTTAATAGTTTAATAAAGAAACGAATGGCATCAGATGCTGCTCCGCGGATACCAGAAGTAACAAGCCACCTAATTGATGCTGGGGGTAAACGTTTACGTCCACTTCTAACACTTGCAGCAGCTAAAATGTGTCAAAATAAAACACCATTTCATATTCATTTAGCCGCAACAGTAGAATTCATACATACAGCAACATTATTACATGATGATGTAGTTGACGAAAGTAAACAGAGAAGAGGCCGCCCAACTGCTAATCTTTTGTGGGATAATCAATCCTCAGTTCTTGTGGGCGATTATTTATTTTCTAGATCATTCCAACTGATGGTAGAGACAGGAAATTTACAAGTTCTGGATATATTAGCTAATGCATCAGCAACAATAGCTGAGGGTGAAGTTTTACAGTTAACTGTAGCCCAAAATTTGAACACAACCGAAGAAACTTACTTCAAAGTAATACGAGGTAAAACTGCTGCACTTTTCGAAGCTGCATGTAAAGTTGGTGGAGTAATATCAAATGCTGATGACAGATTTATCGACGCATTAGCATCTTATGGAGATGCATTAGGGATTTGCTTTCAAATAACTGACGATCTCTTGGATTATAATGGAAAATCAGATGATTTAGGCAAAAGTATTGGCGATGATTTTAGAGAACAAAAAATGAGCTTACCTTTAATAAAAGTTTTAGAAAAATCCAACACTACAGAAATGGAGTTTTGGGAGAGAACAATAGAAAAAGGTGAACAAAATGATAATGATTTTGACTATGCATTAGAATTAATGATCAAGCATGATGCGCTAAAAGATACAGTTAGAGATGCTAAATTTTGGGCCAGAAAAGCGAAGAAATCCATCATGGTATTACCTGAAAGCCCACTAAGAAATATTTTAGCAGATTTACCAGATTTTGTGGTAAATAGATTAGTCTAGCCTAATATTACCGGCTGAACCCACCAATTTGGATTATCTGTAGATATGTTATTTGCTGCGCTTTTTGCCAATTCAAAATCCGCAAACAAACCAAAGCATGTTCCACCAGAACCTGACATTCTAGATAAACTTGACCCACTATTATTTAATAAAGTAATTACATTTTTTATGTTTGGTATTAATTCGAACGCAGGTAATTCCAAATCATTACGTAGTTCACTCAAATAATGAACTGTTTGTGTAAATGTCATTTTTTTATTTGGTAGGTTGCCAATATCTTGATTAACTTTATTTTTTAATAGTTTAAAAATTACAGATGTAGAGACTTTATCTCCAGAATTAACTAATACTGCAGCCAATTTTGGAAAAACTTTAACATCAGTTAATTTCTCTCCAATTCCTTGCATTCTTTGAGTAGTGGATTTGATACATACTGGAACATCTGCACCCAAAGCCAATCCATCATCTGGTGGAAATGGAATATTTTTCTGTTGAAGAATACCTCGCAAAGTTGCAGCAGCATCAGCTGACCCTCCACCAATTCCTGCTGATACTGGCAAGTTTTTTTGTAATTTTATTTTTACACCAGATGATAAATTCAAACTTTTTAAAGTTTTAAAAATAATATTTTTTTGAATTTTTATATTAGATAAATCTTTTCCAAATTTTCCTTCAGAAACTATTTCTATTTTTTCATTATCATGAAATACCAGTTCGTCACCATAATTAGCAAATGCAACAAGGCTATCAAGCAAATGGTAACCTTCCATATTTTGACCAGTTACGTGCAAACACAAATTTATTTTAGCTTTCGCTAATTGTTTATTAAGCACCTGATTTTACTTTTTTATTTTCTTCAGTTTGCACTTCATCTAAACCAATTTCTAATTTCTTTCGAATTCTAATTAATTCTTTCTGAGTGGGTTCAAAAGAAATAGCACGGCGCCATTGAAATCTTGCTTCTCTTTTTCGGCCAACTTTCCAATAAACATCACCCAAATGGTCATTTATAATTGGATCATCTGGCATTAATTCTACAGCACGCTCCATTGGCTTAACAGCCTCTTCATATTTGCCTAGAGTAAACAAACTCCATCCCAAACTATCAATTATAAATCCACTATTTGGCCGAGCAGCCACAGCTTTTTCAATCATCCCTCGAGCTTCTTCAAGATTCTTATTCTTTTCTACTAATGAATAGCCAAGATAATTTAAAATTAAAGGTTGGTTTGGAGATAAGTCTAATGCAATTCTAAAGTTCATTTCAGCTCTTGGCCAATTTCCCAATCGTTCATTACATATGCCTAGTGTATAAAATAAAAACCAATTACTTGAATTAGGTTTTCCTATGAGTGTCTGAGCTTTATCATATGCACCGCGGGCCAAAGTGAATTTTTTTTGCCCTCTATATGCATCACCTAAAGACATAAATACTCTTGAATTATCTTTGTAAATGAGCGTTAATTTTTTCAATACTTCTATTGCTGCTTCTGGCTTTTCTGCTGCAATTAAAGTTTCGGCACGTCCAATTTCACTACTTAAATACAAGCCATCTGTTTTTGAAATTTTTTCATAATTTTTGATTGCTAAATCATATTGCTTCTGGTTTCTGAGTAATTCAGAAGTTAACAGTATTGTCTCTGCATTTTTTGGTCTCAAATTCTGAGCTAATCTTACATACAATAAACTTGTTTGATCATTTTCCGAGCCATTAAGTGCAAATGCAATTGTAAATAAAACCTCAGCTATACCCTGTTGAGAAGAAGTTATATAATCATAATGTGATAATCCACTTTGTATTTTCTTACGAAGTTGATCAAATTCAGCATCTTGACCTTCTAAAGCTATAGTATTTATTAGCTCTAATGCATCATTTTTTCTTGATAGCTCTGCCATTATTTGAGCATGCGCTATTAAACTTCCACGTGTGAAACGCAGCGAACCCTCTGAATTTCCCAGAAGTATCTTATCGGCGCTTCCAAAATCACCAACTGCGGCTAATGCTAATGCTTTATGATATTGTCCAAATATCTGTAATGTAGAATTGCTGTCCATTTCATCAAAAGTTTTCAAAACTAAACTCATCTTACCTTGACCAAGAGAAGTCCAGCCTTTCAAAAGCCCATATAACAACTCAGTATAGTTTTCTTTATTTTTTTCTAACAAATTTGAAGCTGAAATAAATTTTTCATCTTTTATGAAATCTATAAATAACAATAAATCAACAAGATGGCTATTATTAGAGTTTGAGGAAATATCTTTAGCATATTTAATGGCTGTATCTACTTCACCCATTGATAAAGTAGATAACATTGCATTATGTTTTATAAATTCATTTTTAGGGTCTTTCACTAAAGTCTCAGCAAAATATTTTGATGCAGCAACATAATCACCTCTCATGGCGGCATTAGAGCCTGCCAAATAAGATCCAGCCAAACTGTTAGAATTAGCAACAGAAGCAACGAAGCTTAAAGAAAAAGTCATAACCCACAAAGTAGTTTTAAATATCATAATAACTCTAACCCAAGTTAACACTACATAATGCTAACCATTGGTTTAGATGACCGCAATGTACCATTATGATTTTTATTAATAAAATTACATATTAGGATAATTCGGCCCATCGCCTCCTTGAGGTGTCACCCATGTTATATTTTGACTTGGGTCTTTAATATCACAGGTTTTACAATGCACACAATTTTGCGAATTAATCTGAAATTTAGGATTAGAGCCATTATCATCTCTAATAATTTCATATACACCAGCTGGACAATACCTTTGGGCAGGCTCAGCGTATAACGGCAAATTTGTCTCAACTGGTATTGATAAATCATTAAGCTTTAAATGCACAGGCTGACCTTCAGCATGATTAGTTCCCGAGAAACTAACATTTGTTAACCTATCAAAGCTTAATTTCCCATCTGGTCTTGGATATTCAATTTTTTGATAATCGCTTGCTTTTCCTGTACTTTCTGCGTCAGTTTTGCCATGTTTTACTGTTCCAAAAACACTAAATTTTAAAAGAGTTTGGCACCACATATCAAAGCCACCAAAAATAACTCCCAAAAATGATCCATATTTTGCCCGCAATGGAGCAACATTTCTCACTTTACTTAAGTCTTTACCAACTGGCCCTGCTTTCAGAGCCTGATCATACTCAGCTAATACATCACCTGACCTTCCATCCTTGATGGCAGCAACCACAGCTACCGCTGCATGTTGTCCAGAATACATGGCGTTATGATTTCCTTTTATTCGTGGTAAATTTACAAGCCCTGCAGAACAACCCAACAATGCTCCCCCTGGAAAAGCTGTTCTTGGTATTGACTGGTAACCACCTTTAGTAACCGCACGGGCACCGTACGAAATTCTTTTCCCACCTTCTAATACTTTGGCAATCTTTGGATGATGCTTCCAACGTTGGAATTCCATGTAAGGAAAAAGATGTGGATTTTTATAATTAAGATCTACAATAAAACCAACATATACCTGATTATTTTCCAAATGGTACATGAACGACCCACCACTATCTTTAGACATTGGCCAACCCATTGTATGCGTTACTTGACCCTCATTATGATTCTCCGGTTTAATTTCCCAGATTTCTTTCATGCCAAGTCCAAATTTTGGAACATCACTGTCTTTATCTAATTTATATTTTGAGATTACTTCTTTCGATAAACTTCCACGCACTCCCTCTGATAGTAGTACATACTTACCATGAAGCTCCATTCCTGGCTCATACCCTGGACCATTTGTCCCATCAGCATTCTTGCCAAACTCCCCTGCCACTACTCCTTTAACTTCGCCACTTTCTCCATAAACTAATTCTGAACATGACATGCCTGGGAAAATTTCTACACCAAGGCTTTCTGCCTGTTCTGCCATCCAGCGACAAACATTCCCCATCGATACAATATAATTACCATGATTGTTCATCAATGGTGGCATCAAAAAGTTTGGTATTTTAGATCCACCAGATTCAGTCAAATTTAAAAATATATCTTCTTTTACTTCAACTTTAATTGGAGCGCCTTTTTCTTTCCAATCAGGAATCAAAGCATTTAAAGCACTTGGATCAAGAACAGCACCAGATAGAATATGAGCACCAACTTCTGATCCTTTTTCCAACACAACAACATCCAAAGAAGAATCCAGTTGCTTAATTTTGATAGCTGCGGACAATCCAGCTGGTCCTGCACCAACAATAATTACATCATATGGCATACTTTCACGTTCAAGATGGCTCATTTTTTCCTCCAAAGAGATTTATTCTAACTATTTATTTAAACATTATATATAGAAAATTAGGCATCAACAACTTCAACACGACATAAGTTTTACTTACACGACTCAATAAAGACATCTTGCGTGTTTGCTCACATGAATTTAAGGTTAACTCTTGTAATAATCTAAAGAGTTCGACAATGGACAAAATACCTATGACTCAAGCTGGCTTCACGTCAGCTGATAACGAATTAAAACAGTTAAAATCTGTAGATCGACCATCAGTAATAAAAGCTATTGCTGAAGCCCGAGAGCACGGTGATCTTTCAGAGAATGCTGAGTATCATTCTGCAAGAGAACTTCAATCGCATATTGAAGGACGTATAAAAGAATTAGAAGCTATAATCAGCTTAGCTCAAATAATAGAAGTTTCTAAACTTTCAGGAAACATAAAATTTGGAGCAACAGTACAATTAGTTGATGAAGACACAGATGCAGAACGGACATTGCAAATCGTCGGTGAACATGAAGCTAATATAGAAAATAATCAAATTAATATGAATTCGCCAATAGCTCGTGCATTAATTGGTAAAGAAGAGGGTGATAGTGTAGAAGTAAAGACGCCAGGTGGAATTAAAAGTTATGAAATTTTATCTATAAAGTTTATTTAACATTTAGAATATTATTTATATCTGAAAGGGAATATATTTAATTATATTCCCTTTTTTCACATTTTCAGTATCGTGATCTAATGCAACTAAACCATCAGCCCACGATAACCCAGAAATTCTACCTGAACCCTCAGAATTAAATATTTCAGCATGCCCATCAATATTTAGACGAGCACGCAAATATTCTGTTCGACCAGCTTTTTTATTTTTTGAAAAAGCAGCCGGCACTTTGAAACTAACTGGTTCATGCCACCCAGATCCAGATAAAAAACTAAATGCTGGATAAGCAAATATATGAGCACAAACCATTGCCGCAACCGGATTACCAGGAAGACCCAAAATTGGTGTATTTCTCCATAATGCTAATGCTAGAGGTCTTCCAGGCTTCAAAGCAATACGCCAAGTTTGCAAATTTGCTTTTTGCAACAAGAGTCTAGAGATATGATCTTCATCTCCAGCTGATGCCCCACCTGTTGTTAAAATAATATCTGCAGAATTAGCAGCTTCGTTCAAAGTAGCTTCAATTAAAGCCTCATCATCAGCAACAATTCCATAATCAAGTGGAATGTAACCCCATTTTTCAATTTGTGCTTTAAGCATAGGTCTATTTGCATCTACAATTTGCGAATTTTCGCTAATATTGCCTATTTCAACTAGCTCATCACCAGTTGTCAAAATAGCCACTTTAAGTTGATCATAAACTTCTACTGACTTTATCCCAGTTGAGGCCAAAACCCCCAAATCAGCTGGGCATAGCTTTGTGCCTTTTTTTAAAACAATTGAACCAGCTAAAATATCCTCACCTTCAGCACGAATATTTGCATATTTTTTCAAGCCAGCATTGAAGTAAATAGTATTTTCAATTTTGTTTACATCTTCATCAAGTATTACTGTATCGACACCTTCAGGTATCTTAGCACCAGTCAACAAACGAAGACCATATCCCTCAAGAACTTTACCAATGAAAGGCTTTCCAGCAGCAGATCGCCCTACTGATAACTCTAAAGCTATTTCATTATCAGCGATTAATGTATCAATTGTAAAACCATACCCATCAACTGCTGAATTAGCAAAAGGTGGATGACTTGTTATTGCCAATACATCTTCAGCTAAAACCCTTCCACAACTATCGTTTACTCTGACTGTTGAACTATTTAAAATATTTTCTAAACTTTTATGAAGTTTTTCCAAAGCCTCCTCAACAGGTGTCCAGCTTACACCTCGAGGCATAGCAAAACAATCATCTCTTAAAGGTGGTGCATTTTTCATATTAAACCTTGATGCTCTAAAATAAAATCAGCAATTAAAATTGTATCATCTAAGTTAACATTGGGAATATCAATATTGTTTATTTGAGTATCTGATGCAATTAAACATATAGATTTATCAATTTTATAAATTAAACTCTCTTTATTTTCCAAACGGTAACACTCTAATTTAGCATGCTTTTCTTTTTTAAAACCTTCTACCAAAACTAAATCTACAGGTTTCATCATAGATATAAGTTCTGTAAAACTTGGTTCAGTTTCTCCTCTTAATTCATGCATTAATGCCCAGCGTTTATTTGATGATAACATAACTTCATAAGCTCCAGCTTCTCGATGTCGAAAGCTGTCTCGACCTTGGTGGTCTATATCAAAAGAATGGTGCGCATGCTTTAATGTAGATACTTTAAAACCGCGGCTAGTTATTTCAGAAACTAGCCTCTCCATTAATCCAGTTTTTCCAGAATTTTTCCATCCAATAATACCAAATATATTCATACTATTTTACCATTCTCAATCAATTCAGCATTAATCATATCTTCAGGCGTATTAACATTGAAAAATTGGTCATAATCTTTTTTATCCCAACCAACTGATCTCCATTTATTTTGCTTCACAAAAAGCATAACTTTGCGCACATCCCCCATGAGCGCAGCCCTTAGTTCGTCCCGCAGTTTTACGTTCCATAGGCCAAAAGTGGGGTGTAAGTTTTTTTGATTTATATCAGATATCGTTTTAGCAATATTAATATCAAAATTCTCGTCAAATAGTTTATCTTTCAAGTCTAAAGGAAAAAATGGGGTATCTGCTGCAACAGTAATTACATGAGTATATTTGTGTTCAGCTGCATAATCCATTCCAGCTAGAATACCTGCAAGCGGCCCTAAAAAACCATCTATGGTATCAGGTATTATTGGTAAATTATATTTTTTGTATAAATTATAATCACGGTTTATGTTTATTGCTAATCCATCTACCTGACTTTCCAAACGATTTATTGAGTGCTCAATTAATGGATAGCCTGATAACTTAATTAATGCTTTATCATGGCCATTCATGCGTGTGGATAATCCACCTGCTAGTATAACCCCTAAAATACTCATTCTACATCATAGATCAGACGATCTTTCCCACCTAAACACATAAATCTTTTCCCACGCAAACGACCAATTAATGTTAAACCCACTTGGTTTGCAATCTCTACACCCCATGCAGTGAAGCCAGAACGGGAAATAAGTACAGGAATACCCATTAATGCACATTTTATTACCATTTCAGACGTTAAACGCCCAGTAGTATATAATGCTTTATCGTTTACTAATTTATCATGTGAATAAATCCATCCTGCAATTTTATCTACAGCGTTGTGTCGGCCTACATCTTCCATGTAAACTAATGGTTCATTTTGATGACAAAGAACAGTTCCGTGAATAGCCCCTGCCTTTAAATACAGACTAGGTGTTTGATTAATTATATTTGACAATTCATACAACCATGAAACACGAAATTCAGCATTAGGTAATTTGAGATCGTCAAGACCTTCCATCATATCGCCAAATACGGTCCCAACAGCACACCCAGAAGTTCGCGTTTTCTTTTTTAATTTTTCTTCATAAATAGTTTGACCATCTGTTCTTACTACAACAGTTTTTAACTCATCGTCGTAATCAATCCCTAAAACAGTTTCACCGTCTGACAACATTCTTTGATTCTTCAAAAAGCCCAATGCAAGATATTGTGGATAATCTCCAATTGTCATTGCAGTTACTATCTCTTGGCCATTTAAAAATATTGTTAAAGGCTGCTCCTCGACAACATTAATTTCACAAGCCTGCCCGTTTTGATCAAAACCATTTACTAGTTGGGTTAAACCTTCAAGCTCTTCTTTAGGCTGTAAAATATAATTTTTAAAAGTGTTTGACAATTGCGGCTCCAATATATTTCAAATACACAAAACTAATCTTATTAGAATGCTATCACATGAAGTTCAGTCCAACATCCAAAAAATCGGCCTTTTGGTTAGGTTATCGCGACAATATTGCATTTTGGTTAATTGTAGCACCATTTGGCTTACTCTTTGGAGTTGTTGCCACTGAAGCTGGGTTTTCAATTTATCAAACAATGATAATGACTGCATTTGTAGTTGCTGGCTCATCACAATTTACCGCTTTAACTTTACTCCATGATGATGCGCCGACATTTATAATTTTAGCCACTTCACTTGCAGTAAACTTAAGAATGGCAATGTATTCAGCTGCTTTAGTACCCCATTTAGGGCGAGCACCTTTAGGTACTCGAGCTCTTTTTGCATATTTTCTGGTTGATCAAAGTTACGCTACATCAATAAATATATATACAAATAATCCTGAAATGACATTATCACAAAAATGTAAATATTTCATGGGAAGTTTTGCATGCTTACTCCCAGTTTGGTTAATATCAACACTCCTAGGTGCACTTCTTGGAACAAAAATTCCACCCGAATACGCATTAGATTTCGCTATGCCAATTTGTTTTATAGCATTGTCTGCACCAATGATGCGAAGCCTTCCACATTTCGTTGCAGCATTAGTATCAATGATTGGAACTTTAGTATTTATCTCAGCTCCTTATTCTAGTGGTTTATTAATAGCCGCATTTTTAGCCATGATTTCAGGGGTGCAGACCGAGAATTGGCTAAAAAGGAGAGATAAAAATGACTGATCCATTAAAAATTTGGATAATCATATTTTTCTTAGGTGTTGGTACTTATTTGATTAGATTTTCTTTTTTAGGTCTAGTAGGAAATCGACAACTACCTAAATGGCTTATTCAACATTTAAATTACGTTGGAGTAGCAGTAATGCCTGGTTTAATAATCCCTTTTTTAGTTTGGCCTGATGCTACTGGTGGTACTTTGGATGCTCCAAGATTACTTGCTGCGGGCGCAGCATTTTGTGTTGGAATATGGAAACGCTCTGCCTTGTGGTCAGTTGTTGCGGGAATTTCAGTATTATATTTTGCTATGTTCATCATAAACTAAATATTTGTAAGCTTGACGTAATTTATTAGTTCAGACATATGTTATATAAACAAACAAATGTTGTTAATAATGCCTAAGTTATCAAAAACTGAACAAACTATACTTGAATTAATTTCTAATGATCCTTTAATTAGCCAAGCAAAAATTGCAGCAAAATTGAATCTTGCAAGATCAACAATCGCAGTTCAAATAACACAGTTAATTAACAAAAATCTTCTGATAGGCCGTGGATACATTCTACCAAAGTCACAAAAAGTCACTTGCATTGGTGGCATGGCATTTAATCGCAAATATTCATTAAATTCAGCACCCATTTTTGGAACATCTAACCCAGCAATAAATATAAAAAGCCATGGTGGTGTAATTCGCAACATAGCTGAGAATATGGCACGCATGGATGTGGATGTTTGTCTTTTATCTATTATAGGCGATGATGAATCTGGCAAAGAATTACGAACACAAATGCATAATCTTGGCGTTGACACTAGTCAAATTGCAATCTCAAATAATAAACCCACTGCTGAATATATTGCTGTTTTCGACAATAATAATGAATTAGTGATGGGTATAGCTAGCATGGATATTCTAGATCAAATAACTCCTAATTTAATAGAAGAATCCTGGCCAAATATTAAATCAAGCGATTGGGTCGTTTTAGATTGTAATTTACCACAAGAAACAATTAAAAAAATCCTTGATCTAAAGCAAAAGTCAAATTTCAAAGTTGCTATAGATACAGTCTCAGTTTCAAAGGCAATGCGTCTACCAAAAGATTTATCAAGTGTTGATATTTTATTTACCAACAAAGATGAAGCAGCATCAATTCTGGCTTTAGACCATATTCTAAAAAAATCTGATCTTAATACAATTGCAAACCAATTACGCAATAGAGGTACTAAAGGTGTTGTGCTAACTGATGGTTCAAATGGACATATTGTAAATATAGGCAATGAAGTTTTCACTTCCCCCGCACTATCATCTAAAGTTTGTAACGTATCAGGTGCAGGAGACGCACTAGTTGCTGGTTTTATTTCCCAATTATTAACTGGCGCATCCATTCGTGAAGCTTCGGATATAGGTGCAGCATTGTCTGCGCTTACTGTGGAGTCGCAAATGGATGTTAGACAAGATTTAAACAGTAAAATTTTATATGAATACCTTTCAAAAAATTTAAAATAAATAAGGATAAACAATGAACCTAGCCAAACTTCCAAGTTTTGTTGATATTCATGAAGATGTTTCAAAAGCGCTTAATGAAAATATTCCTATTGTTGCGCTTGAAAGTACAATTATAACCCATGGCATGCCATTTCCAGAAAATGCAGAAATGGCATCATCAGTCGAAGCGTTAATTCGAGAGCATGGAGTTGTTCCAGCAACAATAGCAGTGATTGATGGTAGAATTAAAATTGGGCTCACAGCTGAAGAGCTTATTAAGCTTGCTAAAGTGAAAAATGCCATGAAGATCTCACGAGCAGATATAGCTTTTGCTATTTCACAAGGCAAAACAGCTGGAACAACTGTTGCTGCTACAATGATAATATCACGTATGGCTGGAATTCGTATATTTGCAACAGGGGGCATTGGTGGTGTTCATAAAGGCGTTGAAACTAGCTTTGACATTTCTGCAGACTTGACTGAACTTGGGAAAACGGACGTGCTTGTAGTAGCAGCAGGAGCAAAAGCAATACTAGATGTTCCAAAAACATTAGAAGTCTTGGAGACTCAAGGTGTTCCTGTTGTAGGATATAAGACAGACAGTTTACCAGCTTTTTGGACAAGAAGATCAGACCTGGCTGTTCCATTACGTATGGATAGTGCAACTCAAATATCTGACTTTCTAAAAGTACGTGACGAACTTCAACTTTGTTCTGGAGTTTTAATTGCAAACCCAATTCCAAAAAAAGATCAAATACCTTCGAAGATAATAAATAAATATATTGAAACAGCCCAAACAGAAATGGAAGCAAATAATATTTCAGGCAAAGAAGTTACTCCGTTTTTATTAAAACGAATATTTGAATTATCAAAAGGCGAAAGTTTAAAGTCAAATATTGCATTGGTAAAAAATAATGCAATTGTTGCCGCAAAAATTTCATTAGAGTTTTACAAATAATCTGTTTTCCAATTTAATTGGCAACAAATATATTTGTTAAAGATAAACCATAATCACCAATAATGTATTATACTGGCATAGCATTTGTTTTAAATACTGTTCGCAATGCAAAACTACTTTGCATCTTACTTACATGAGGAAGTCGAACAAGATATTGTCTATGGATTCTTGCAAAATCATCTGTATCACCAGCCACTACTTTTAGCATATAATCAGCTGTACCTGCCATTAAATGGCATTCTAAAACATCAGGGACCAATGCCACAGATTTTTCAAACGCTTCTAATATTGCATCAGCTTGCCCTGAAAGAGTAATTTCAACAAATACTGTTGATTTTCTATCAATTTTTCTTGGATCTAGTAGAGCTACATAATCTTTTATAATTCCTTCAGCTTCTAATCGCTGAACACGCCTATGACAGGCAGATGCAGAAAGGTTAATTTTCTCGGCTAAATCTGAATTTGAGATTCGGCCAGATTTTTGAAGTACCATCAAAATACGGCGATCTGTATCATCTATTTTCATTTTTCGAAGAATCCACTAAGAATTTACTATTTAATATATATTATATTCTAAAAATTATGTCGATACACATCAAATATGAAGCTTTTTTTAAACTTAAAATGCAATTCTCCCATTAATAATTTAGATTATCTTGGAGAAATATAATGATTATAGGTTGCCCAACAGAAATTAAAAATCAAGAATACCGGGTAGGAATTACTCCGGCAGCAGCTGCAGAAGCTATATTGCATGGTCATAAAGTTCTAATACAATCAGGAGCTGGAAATGGTTCTGGATTTACTGATAATGAATATACGGATATTGGTGCAGTTATTATATATACTGCTGAAGAATTATTTAAAAAATCAGAAATGATTGTTAAAGTAAAAGAGCCCCAAGCAATTGAGCGTTTAATGTTGCGCGAAGATCAAATCTTATTCACATATTTACATTTAGCACCGGACTTAGCTCAAACTAATGATTTATTAAAAAGTGGAGTTACTGCAATTGCTTATGAAACTGTAACTGATGGGAGTGGTGGATTACCATTGCTGGCTCCAATGTCAGAAGTTGCAGGAAAATTGGCGCCCCAAGTTGGCAGTTGGGCTCTTCAAAAAGCGAATGGTGGCCTTGGTACTTTACTAGGAGGTGTTCCAGGAGTTAGTCCAAGTGAAGTAATCGTTATTGGTGGAGGCAATGTTGGTGTACATGCTGCAAGAGTTGCTGCCGGAATGGGAGCAAATGTAACAATTCTGGATATGTCATTACCGAGAATGCGGTATTTAGATGATGTGTTTGGAAACGTGTTTAAAACTGCTTATGCTTCAACTGCAAACACTGCGAAATTAATTAAAACAGCTGATATGGTAATAGGTGCTGTGCTAGTTCCTGGAGCAGCCGCTCCAAAACTAATTTCTCGCCCACAACTATCAACAATGAAACCTGGATCAGTATTAGTAGACGTTGCAATTGATCAAGGTGGATGTTTTGAGACATCAAAAGCCACGACACATGATGATCCAATTTATGAAGTGGATGGAATTATTCATTATTGCGTAGCAAATATGCCTGGAGCAGTTGCGCGCACCTCAACAATTGCACTAAGCAATGCTACTATGCCGTTCATGCTATCATTAGCCGATAAGGGTTGGAAAAAAGCATGTGAAGATGATTCTAATTTATTAAATGGGTTAAACACACATAAAGGAAACTTGACTTATGCAGCTGTTGGAAAGGCATTACAACTAGACGTAATAAGCTCAAAAGAAGCTTTATATTTATAATAGATTATAGATTATACTATTAGTATACTAAATTAAAAGTCTCACAATTTTGTGAGACTTTTTAAAATGAAACACGTTCTAAAGAATTGCAAATCTTGACACTTCAGAAAAAGACATCTAATGCAGGTCTAAATCATGGAAGTTATACACTTCCGGTCTCAGGATCGACACCAGTCAGCGAGTTTCGCCCACTGGTGTAAAACGCGTTTGGGAAAATACTTTGGTGGAAAGGGCCTGACATATGTTTGCAAATTTATCTGATCGCCTTTCGGGTGTTTTTGACAAATTAAATAATAAGGCAACATTATCAAACGATGATGTCTCTATCGCTTTAAGAGAGGTACGTGTTGCATTATTAGAGGCTGATGTTTCTTTACCAATTGCTCGGGAATTCATAAAAGCAATTCAAGAAAAAGCTTCAGGACAAGCTGTTACAAAATCCGTCAAACCAGGACAACAAGTAATAAAGATTGTTCATGACGAATTAGTTCACTTTTTAGCTGGTAACGATAAAAATGCCAGCGAACTGAAAATTGATAATCCACCAGCACCAATATTAATGGTAGGCCTACAGGGATCAGGTAAAACCACTACAACAGCAAAACTTGCAAAACGCTTAAAAGAAAAAAATAAGAAAAAAGTATTAATAGCTTCCCTTGATACTAATCGACCAGCCGCAATGGAACAATTAGCCATACTTGGCAACCAAATTGGCGTAGACTCTTTGCCAATAATTAAAGGCGAGAGTGCTATTGCAATTGCAAAACGAGCGAAACAGCAAGCCATGCTTGGGGGCTATGATGTATTTATTCTAGATACAGCAGGTCGCTTATCCATTGATGAAGAATTGATGGCAGAAGTAGAGGCAGTCCGAAATATTGCAAATCCACGCGAAACTATGTTGGTTGTTGATGGGTTAACAGGTCAAGATGCTGTTCATACAGCACAAAACTTTGATAACCGCATTGGTATTTCAGGTGTTATTTTAACACGAATGGATGGTGATGGACGTGGTGGTGCAGCGCTCTCAATGAGGGCAGTAACTGGACGCCCAATTAAATTTGTAGGACTTGGTGAAAAAGTTGACGCCCTAGAAGAATTTCATCCAGAGAGAGTGGCTGGGCGCATCTTAGGTATGGGAGATATTGTTTCGCTTGTAGAAAAAGCTCAAGAAACAATTGAAGCTGAACAAGCAGAAAAAATGATGAAGCGCATGAAAAAAGGTATGTTCAATATGAACGACCTAAAAGCGCAAATTGAACAAATGATGAAAATGGGTGGAATGGAAGGCATTATGGGAATGATGCCAGGTATGAAGAAGATGCAGAAACAAATAAGTAATGCAGGTGGCATTGATGAAAAAATATTTAAACGCCAAATTGCATTAATCCAATCCATGACAAAAAAAGAACGAGCAAATCCACAAATTATGCAAGCTAGTAGAAAAAAGCGTGTTGCTCAAGGTGCTGGCTTATCAGTCCAAGAATTAAACCAATTAATGAAAATGCAGCGCCAAATGGGCGACATGATGAAAAAAATGGGCAAAGGTGGTATGCTTAAACAAGCAATGGGTACTATGTTTGGTAAAGGGCCTGGAAATTTAGCTGCTGGCATACCAAATAACATGAATGATATAGACGCAAAACAATTAGAAGAAGCCGCAAAAAAAATGGGTGGCAGCATGCCTAACGGATTACCTGGATTAGGTGGTGGATTACCACTTGGTTTATCTGGCTTTGGGAAAAAGAAATGACAGATACATCACGCGCAGAATCAATATTAAAAGAACATCGCAAAAGCATTGACCGTTTGGATTCAATACTTGTTTATACTTTAGCAGAACGCTTTAAGCAAACTCAGGCAGTTGGTCTTTTAAAAGCTCAACACTCTTTGCCTCCATCAGATCCAGCACGCGAAACAAAGCAAATTGAACGATTAGAGGATTTAGCAAAACAAGCTGACCTTGACCCCGTATTCGCAAAAGAATTTTTAAACTTCATAATTGCAGAAGTTATTAATCACCATAAGAAACATCAAGAATAACGGTCAAATTTAAATGACCAATTTAATTAGCACTTAGGAGAAATATCATGGCTATGAAAATCAGACTCGCTCGTGGCGGTTCAAAAAAACGTCCTTTTTATCGAGTAGTTGCAGCAGACTCACGTATGCCACGTGACGGTCGTTATGTTGAAAAATTAGGTACATACAATCCACTATTAGCTAAAGATAGTGAAGACCGCGTACAGTTAAATATGGAACGCGTAAATTACTGGTTGGGCCAAGGCGCACAACCTACAGAACGCGTTGTTCGCTTTTTAGAGGCTTCTGGCGTAATGGAAAAAACAGAACGCAATAATCCTATTAAAGCAAAACCAGGTAAAAAAGCCCAAGACCGCTTAGAAGAAAAAGCAGCATCAAAAGTTGCAGCAGCTGAAGCAGAGGAAGCAGCTAAAGTTGCGGCAGCTGAAGCAGAGGAAGCAGCTAAAGTTGCAGCAGCTGAAGCAGAGGAAGCAGCTAAAGTTGCAGCAGCTGAAGCAGCGGCAGCACCTGCAGTTGAAGAAGCGCCTGTAGTTGAAGAAGCACCTGCAGTTGAAGAAGCACCTGCAGTTGAAGAAAAAGCTGCTGAATAATAAACTAGCTTTTACTTACAATGATATAAAAGTAGCGTCATATTTTGACGCTACTTTTTATTTATAAGATAAATAAAACATACATTAAAATAACAGATTGTTCTGATACTTTTAATCAGTAAGAAAACAAGGTATTATATTAATATATAAAATTGTGTTAAATTTTTTGTGAGTGATAATCTAAAAATGAATATACCTGAACGAGTTTGTGTAGGGGCTGTTGTAGGCGCATTTGGCATCAATGGAGAAATTCGCATTAAATCATTCTGTTCTATCCCAAAATCTATAGGTGATTATGATCAGCTCACTGACGAGACAGGAAGCAAAAAATTTAAATTAGAAATTATTGGCCCAATTAAAGGTGGGTTTTCAGCTCGAATTTTTGGTATTAAATATAGAGATCAAGCAGAAGACTTAAAAGGTACAGCACTTTATGTACTACGCTCTGAAATGCCAGATTTAGGTGATGATGAATATTATTATTCAGATTTAATAAATCTATCAGTATTTGATACTGGAGGAATAAAATTAGGCAAAATAATGTCAGTAAATGATCATGGTGCTGGTGATTTTTTAGAAATTAAAGCTCTTGGACAAAAGAATTTGGCCTTACTTCCTTTCACAAAAAAGTCTGTGCCAACTATTGACCTAAAACTTGGGCGCGTGGTTATCGATCCTCCTAAAGGTGTATTTGATAGTGATGAAGCAGAAGAACCTCCGGCACCAAAAAGTTATATGGAACTTGGGGATGAGTGAAAAAACAAAATCACATGGCCGTCTTGCAATTAGACCAAGTTTAAAACCACGGGCCCTGATGACAGATACACCAGAGCTTGAGAACGCATGGACAGTAAAAGTCATTACCTTATTTCCAGAAGCTTTTCCAGGAGTGTTAGACAGATCATTAACAGGAAAAGCTCTTCAGGAAGGTTTATGGCAATTACAAACAATTGAATTAAGAGGTTTTGGTTTAGGAAAGCACAAAGATGTTGATCATCCACCAGCTGGAGGTGGTGCGGGAATGGTTTTAAAAGCAGATGTTGTTGGTCCAGCATTAGAGGATGCAAGACGAGGAACGCCAATGGATCCAAAACAGTGGCCAGTTATTTATATGTCACCACGCGGGAAACAATTAACCCAATCAATGGTACAGAGCTGGAGTGAAGCTAAAGGAATGACAATACTTTGCGGTCGTTTTGAAGGTGTTGATGAACGCGTTTTGGAAGAATTCAATGTAGAAGAAATTTCATTAGGGGATTTTGTTCTTACAGGAGGAGAAGTTGCTGCCCAAGCTTTAATTGATGCTACAGTTAGACTTATACCAAATGTATTAGGTAATCAGGAAAGTACAAAAGATGAGAGCCATTCAAATGGGCTTTTAGAACACCCGCAATATACTAAACCTGCAGAATGGAATGGCAGAGAAATTCCAAAAGTATTACTTTCAGGCCACCATGAAAATGTTAAAGAGTGGCGTGCAGAGATGTCTGAGCGTATAACAAAAGAACGTCGACCTGACTTATGGGAAAAGTATAGTAAATTAAATAAACATAAAATTGATGAAACTTTAACTAAAAGACGTAAATTTTAGTTTAGGAAAGAAGTCTTGATGTCTATATGCTTTCGACATATACCACGCAAACTTACTTTAAGATTCGTTCTAAAGTAGGCAGTCATGAAGTTAATTATAAGCCATATAAATATAAACTTTCTTCGGTTTTGATAGTATATGAAACATCTTATTATTAACCAATGATTGAAACACGAAACGTCGATTTTAATCTCTGGCGGGCTCCAAGGAGTACCGGAAGAAGACCAAGAGCTCTAAAATTGGAAAACCAAAATTCCCTCTAAGGGTATAAAAGGAAAACGTTATGAATTTAATTGCACAGCTTGAAGCTGAACAAATTGCTGCATTAGGCAAAGATATTCCAGATTTCAAAGCAGGCGACACAGTACGTGTTGGCTTTAAGGTAACAGAGGGAACTCGCTCTCGTATCCAGAACTATGAAGGTGTATGTATTGCACGCCAAAGCGGTAGTACAATTGCTGCTTCGTTTACAGTTCGAAAAATATCATTTGGTGAAGGCGTAGAACGCGTATTCCCACTATATTCAACAAACATCGATAATATTGAAGTAGTCCGTCGCGGTCGTGTACGACGTGCGAAACTTTACTATTTACGTGATCGTCGTGGTAAATCTGCACGTATTGCTGAAAAAACAAATTATCGCGCAAAGAAATAAGGAGCCAAAATCATGAAAAAAGAATTACACCCTGACTATCACATGATCACTGTTAAGCTAACAGATGGTTCTACTTATGAAACTCGTTCGACATATGGCTCAGAAGGTGATGTTCTTTCATTAGACATCGATCCATCTGCTCACCCTGCCTGGACTGGCGGTAATTCAAAACTAATGGATACCGGTGGTAGAGTTTCCAAATTTAAGAATAAATATGCTGGTTTAGGCTTCTAATTTACCTAAACTATTTATTAAAAAGCGCCGCTTTTTAGCGGCGTTTTTTGTTTGTAATTACACCTTCCCAATCTAGAATCGAAAAAATATATGTCAAAATTATTAGTTTTTGGTAATGAAAAAGGTGGCGCAGGTAAATCTACACTTTCTATGCATGTTGCGTGCGCTTTATTGCAAAGTGGAATAAAAGTTGGTGTTCTAGACCTAGATATTAGGCAATTAACTTTATGTAGATTTTTTGAAAATCGGGAAGAGAACTTAAAACGCAATAACTATATTTTACCTATACCATCTATAGGTAAAATAGACCCCCATAGAACTAAACATGTTAAAGAATACTTTTATGAATTGATAACTGAACTATCAAAAGAAAATGATTACATAATAATAGATTGTCCTGGAGCTTTGACTGATTATAGCGCGCTTGCTCATGCAAATGCAGACAAATTAATTACACCAATGAACGATAGTTTTATTGATTTTGATTTGCTGGCGCGTATTGATCCAGAAACTAATACAGTTAAAGGACCTTCAATATATTCAGAAATGGTTTGGGAGGCTAGAAAAGCAAGGTCTTTAGCAAAAGCCCCCCCTATTGATTGGATTGTTGTACGCAATCGACTTCCAACAACAAACATGCACAACAAAAGAAAAGTAGGCGAAGCCTTGGTTAACCTTTCAAAACGAATTGGCTTTAGGCTAATCCCAGGCCTTTCCGATCGCGTTATATTTAAAGAACTATTTCCAAAAGGGTTAACTCTAGCAGACCCAAAAAATTTAACAAAATTACCAATATCAATATCTAATATAGCGGCACGCCAAGAACTTAGAGATATAATGGTCGGGTTAAAGCTTAATAACTTTCAGATTAATTTTTAAGCACCAGGCCCTATTATTGTACAGGGCTGATTTCGCGCTCTCAATCGAGCACATGCCTTCATCGCAGACTCTTCTGAAACGCCAATAAAGCGTGCTCTATATAAATGACGCCCATTGATAGTAGCAGGAGTTATTTTACGAACCGCACCCTCTAAAGAGTCTAAATCTGTTAATGCGGTGCGAAGTAACATTTTCTCTGCATTATATCGGTTATTATAAGCCCCTAATTGAACTGACCATTTAGCATCATTCTTATTGAATTCTCTGGTAACAACTCTAGTTAAATATGGGACTGGTTCAATATATCCTCTTTGTGCGTGGGCTCTAGAAACTGCATTCACAATCGTATTTTGAGATTCAATAATTGAGCTTATTGGTTCTAAAATGCTTACATTTGCTGTAGTATTTCGAATAATATTAGCTTGAGCTGAAGCAATAATTTCGGCTTCTAAATCTTCTCTAACAGCAGATGCCATCTCAATTGTTTTTAAATCAAAATTTGGTCTATATTTTGGTCTTGGACTTGATGAGATAATACGAGGAGATTTGATGGAAATATTGTTAGGCAACACCAAAGCTACAGATTCTAGCTGGCTTCCTCTTGAAGGTCTTGCTGGTATAGCATTTGAAGTATATTTTTTGGGAGTACGATTGAAGCCCATGTCTAATAATTCAGCTACACGCGCATTACGTGATTTCCATGTACGTCCACCAAAAACCGTAGCAATTATGCGTTTATTGCCACGTTGCGCGGAAGATACTAAGTTGAAACCTGCTGCATTTGTGTAGCCAGTTTTAATTCCATCAGCACCCTTATAATTCGCTAACAGCCTTCTATTCGTATTTGGGACCGTTCTTAATCCAGCGTCAGTGTTTCTACGTGAAAAAAGATTATAATAATCGGGAAAATCATACATTAAATGTCTACCTAATATAGACATGTCACGAGCAGTGGATAAATGCCCTTTTGCTGTTAAACCGTGGGCATTTTTAAAGGTTGTTCGCTTCATACCTAATGCTTTAGCTTGAGCAGTCATAAGGGCTGTAAATTTAGCCTCAGTGCCTGCGATTGCCTCACCTAATGCTGTTGCTGCATCATTAGCAGATTTAACTGCAGCAGCCCGAATAAGGTGACGAACTTTAACTCTCATTCCAGTTCTTAAACCTAATTTAGAAGGTGGTTCTGAAGCAGCATTTCGAGATACTTTTACCTTTTCATCTAATGAAAGGTGTCCTGACTCAACTGCTTTAAATGCTAAATAAAGTGTCATCATTTTTGTTAATGATGCAGGATGTAACCTTGTATCTGCATTTCTAGAATGCAAAACTTCTCCAGTACGAGCATCCATTACTAATGCCGCATAAGGCGCCGCATTTGCTGAGACACCAATAATAGTTAATATTACTACAAGGAATAATCCTCGAACTGCCTTAAGATGCATCGGTTTCCCCGATAACTGCTGCTTATTATCACGTATTTTATTACGTTTATTTTATCAAACAGTATCATGTAGATGCTAAACAGAAAACTATTTTTTTTATTGAAATCAAAATTGATTCCCTTAGAAAAGAAAACCTATATATTGTAGCCTAAAATTATATGAATACAATATATAGTATTTTTTTTAAAAAACTGGCCTTTGTAATTAGGCAACAGCTTCTTTATAATAGATCTACTAACTAAGAATATAAAACAACCATACAGTTTAATGAAAAAAATGATTATGTCAGATGACGAAAATATTGATGTAGGTTTAGCAACAAAAGCCATTCCTAAAACAAAAAAACCAAAAATGTACAAGGTTATGTTGTTAAACGATGATTACACACCCATGGAATTTGTTGTACACATTTTAGAACGATATTTTGGAACAAGTGGTAGTCAAGCATATGAATTAATGATGGTTGTCCATCAAAAGGGACTTGCCGTTGTTGGTGTCTTTTCACATGACATAGCCGAAACAAAAGTTATGCAAGTCACAGAGCTAGCACGAAAACACCAGCATCCACTACAATGCACAATGGAAAAAGAATAAGCTAAAGGCTGAAATTATTATGGCAAATCCAAATGCTCGACTATCACTTGCATTAAAAGCATGCTCATCCAATGTCCCAGAAAATGGGGCTATGATTATTAATGCAAATGAAGCTACAGATTATTCAAGATTGGGTGAGGCAGTGTGTATTCAATGGTTTAAGCCTACGTGTGATAGACTAATCGAAAAAGGCTTAACAACTACACAAGACTTTACGTCAACAGCTAATTTTGCACTGGTAGAAATTACGCGCTCGAAACCACAATCTTTAGGGTTAATTGCAAAGGCATTTGATTCAATAATAGAGAATAGTATTTTGATGGTTGATGGTAAGAAAACTGACGGAATTGAAAGCCATCTAAAAATATTGCGAAATCTTTTTGATATTGATGGTGTAATATCAAAATCACATGGTAAAATATTTTGGTTTAAAAAAACTCAAAGACCTAAAATACTTAATCAATGGCTTCAAGGCTTAGAGCCAGCAACTGTTGATCAAGGATATAAGACAAGAGCAGGTATTTTTAGTGCCAACCATATAGATAAAGCTTCAGCTTTGTTATTGGAAAACTTACCAAATCATTTAAGTGGTAAAGGCGCCGACTTGGGCGCTGGATGGGGTTATTTGAGCAACGAATTATTGAAAAATAATGATAAAATAAAATCAATATGTTTAGTTGAAGCTGATTGGAACGCACTAAACTGTGCAAAATTAAACATAAATGATAGCAGAGCTAAATTTGAATGGGCAGACGCAACACATCACAAAGATAATGGATATGATTTTATTGTAATGAACCCACCCTTTCACCAATCACGAAAGGCAGAGCCAGATATAGGCAAATCATTTATTCAACGAGCAAGTGAATTACTATCGCCAAAAGGCCAGCTATGGATGGTTGCTAATCGTCAGTTGGCATATGAAACAACATTAGATACATACTTTACTGCAGTAAATTCAATTACAGAAACGCCTCAGTTTAAGGTCATCAATGCATCTCGGCCTAAAAAACGAATATTCAAATAATCAATATTTGTTTATGAAATAGCTTATTAGAATAAGGGAACAACACATGTCTTTTTCAATTCAAGGAAAAACTGCAATTATAACCGGTGCGGCAAATGGTATTGGGCTAGCGATTGCAAAACACTTCGTACAAAACGGTGCGAATGTTATGATGGCAGACATAGATGAGGAAAAATTAGACGCTGAGTTAAGTTTTTTATCTAAGGAATTTCCACAAGCTAAAAGTTTTACAGGAGATTTACGTCAAAAACTATGCTTGGCTAACTTATTATCTGCAACCATCGATGAATTTGAAAGAGTCGACATTCTTATCAATGCATCAAGGCAGGTTATGCCCTCAAATTCGTTAGACCCAAAGGAAGACTGTTTTGAAGCATTATTTCAACAAAATGTATTATCCAACCTTAGATTAAGCCAAATCGTTGCAAAAAGAATGATACAACAAAAAGAAGACGACAGTAATGAACATAGTGTTGCCGGTACAATAGTAAATCTAAGCTCTATTGCATCTGAAAGGACGCACCCAGACTTATTAGCATATTCTGTTTCATGTGCTGCCTTAAACCAAATGACAAGATCATTGGCAGTAAGCTTTGCCAAAGAAGGCATTCGGGTAAATGCAATTGCTATTGGTTCAGTTCAAAGCGCTAGCCTAACAGAAGTATTACTAGAAGACCCTGATCTTAAAGCATCAATGGAAAAAGCAACTCCCTTAGGGAGAATAGCTGAAGCAAAAGAAGTAGCAGAAGTTTCACAGTTTTTATCTTCAAACAGCTCAGGGTTTATGACAGGTCAAATAATTACAGTTGATGGCGGGCGGACGCTAATTGATCCCTTAAATACCCCAGTTCATTAGCGGATAGAAAAGGCACATATTTACTGCCTTTTCTATTAAATTATTTAGATAGCTTTATTCATCAATTTTTTTGAAAACACTATCAACGTTTATTTCTGGCTCTTCTTTTTCTTCTTCAACTGTATCAGTACCAAAAGTAAAGTTTTCCAAGCCACCAATAGAAGATGGTATTTTTGGCTCTGCATCCATTGATAAAGATTGCTCAGTAGATACCAGCTTGCTTCGCTCTTCATCAGATATTACAACACCATCTTTAGCAGCTTTTTTAGCGGCTTTTTGAACAGCAGCGTCTAATTCTAATTGCTTACAAAGACCAAGTGCAACAGGATCTATTGGTTGGATATTAGCAATATTCCAATGAGATCTATCACGTAAAGCCTGTATTGTTGGTTTAGTAGTACCAACCAATTTAGAAATTTGCCCATCAGTTAATTCTGGATGAAACTTAACTAGCCACAAAATAGAAGCAGGACGATCCTGACGTTTAGATAATGGCGTATACCTTGGTCCTCGGCGCTTTTCTTCACCATCAGCAGCTGCATTGTACATTAACTCCATTTTATAGATTGGAGACTTTTCTGCTTTTTGAATTTCATCAGCTGTTAGTTGTTTATTTGAAATTGGATCAAAACCTTTAATCCCTTGGCCAACTTCGCCGTCAGCAATTCCATTTACTTCTAATTCATGCAAACCACAAAAATCAGCTATCTGTTTAAATGTAAGTGTTGTGTTATCTACAAGCCAAACAGCAGTAGCTTTAGCCATAATTGGTAGTGCCATAATGTATTCCTTTCACATAAATCTTTCTCGTCCGAATAATCGGCTACAAGCCATTTTAGCCTGTAAATTTCCGTTACTTAGGGGGAGAATTCTTAGACTGTATATATGGAATTTTTTAAAAGTGAAAGCCCCCTTTTAATAAACAAAACCACACCTTTAATTGTGATTGTAAATGCTCAATAAAATTTTTCTATGCGTATTTTGATAAAGCAAAATCCCAATATAAGTCACGAGCATGATTTGATAATTTGGTACTTTTCATTATTTTATCTTCAAATCGCTCTACTGGCATGATTTTAGCTATATTGCCTGTACAAAAAATTTCATCTGCATCTTTAAAATCTTTTAGAAACATAGGTAATTCATGAACTTTAATACCATCTGCTTTTAACAACTTTATAATTCTTTGACGGTTTAATCCATTTAAGAAAGTTCCATTCGGAATTGGCGTAAAAACTTCTCCATCTTTAACTGCAAATACATTTGTTGATGCCGTTTCTGCCACATGATCGTCTATATCAAGAGATAATGCGTTGTTAAATCCTCTTGCTCTTGCATCAGACATAATTCTTCCATTATTTGCATACAATGATCCAGCTTTAGCAAATGTAAGTGCCATATCTTGCCTTGGCCTCCTAAACGGTGAGGTGGTTAAAGCAAATGACCCAACTTCTGGCATTGCTAGCTCTTCAATACATACAGAAAAGCCAGTACTTTCTGGTACAATATCAATTATTCCTGGTGTACCTTGATTTGACCACATCATAGGGCGAATATATAAAGCTGCATTAGCCTCAAACATTGAGCAGCCTTCTTCACAAATGTTAAATATTTCTTCTGCATTTATTGGTGGCATCATCCCAAATGCTTCTGCGGAATAAACAATTCTTTGGCAATTAAGCATCATATCAGGCCTTACACCTTCGAATTGACGCGCTCCATCAAAAACTGTTGAACCAAGCCAAGCAGCGTGATCAGCTGATCCAATTATTGGAGTATTACCCTCAAACCATTGGTCATTAAACCATGTCACTATTTTACCACCAAGCACCACATTTATCTCCTAATTTTTTTTAGTGCTATCTTTATTGTGCAAAATTATCAATAAGACCTTGTCTTATAATTTAATATGTAAAAAATATCATAAAATTTAAAGAAAGTATTTAAATGTTACATGGAAAAATAGTCACCATTTGTGAATTCTCAGGATCAATTTTAGCAATGATTTATGCGATTCTGATAGCATCAAATACTGGAAATGAAATTTTAGGTTTTAGTTTATTGTTAATTTCAGCAATTCTTTTTGCAATATGGGGTTTCATCGATAAACGATGGGCTTTTTTAGCATTGCAGTTTTTTTATGCAACTTCAGCATTGATAGGATTAATAAGATGGGCTTAACTTTTATATCCAGGGAAGCTAGATTTATGATCATTAGAAGGCTTTTTAATTAGATCAAAGAAATCAACCATACTTCGGCCTAATGGTGTATTTTTTATTTTTGCCTTAGTTTTCTCTATTGCCATTACATTTTGGATTCTTCTTTCCAAAAAATTCCAAGTATCAATAGCATCTTCACTTTCATCACCCAACCAAAACAAAACAGTTGAAGAATAAACCGCACTTAAAGTAGTTCGCTTTGTATACCAATTACTATCAGTAGATGTATCACCTAAAGTGTTCCAAATTGTGTCTGCAGTTTTCCATATTAATTGCCCACCTTCATTAATATTAGGAGGCAAAGCAAATAAAGACATGCTTTTACGAATAGCTTCTTTATGTATTTCAGTAGCTTTAATTCGAGATTTTATTAATTGGGTTACTTTCTCGGAGTACTTTAGATTTGAAAAATCATATTTATTATAGCTAGCTATCATTAATTGATCCCCTTGTTGATGAAAGGCAACAGCTAAATCAATTGCACCTCTAGGAGCCACTTGCTTTGCTAAACCTATATCTACACCTGCGTCTATTATTGCCTGATTAAAGGAAACAGAAGACCAGCCATCAAAATCAACATTAGGTAGTATAGACGATATTAGTAATTTTTTTGTGATTTCAATATGATCAGATTCATTTTTTTCACTTTTAACCATGATCCACTCCTACACTAGACAAGTTATATTCACCCTGTTATATGCCAATTTCCTGCAATTCTGCAACTCTAACTCTAGAAAGGTGGTGACACCACATGCAGGTATCAGTTCGTGATAATAACGTAGATCAAGCGCTTCGCGCGCTCAAGAAAAAATTGCAACGCGAAGGCGTTTTTCGTGAAATGAAGCTAAAGCAACATTTTGAAAAACCTTCGATTCGCAAAGCCCGTGAAAAAACAGAATCTATTCGACGTGCACGCAAGCTAGCACGTAAGAAATTACAACGCGAAGGTATGTTATAAACTGTTATAAGTTTAATACTTACCTAAAATAATTAAAAACCCCGGTATTAACCGGGGTTTTTTACATTATATCAGATTATAAATTAATAGTTTTTTGGGATTAAGAGTTAAATATAGCCATAAATATAAGTACGCCTATAGAAGCACAACAAATGCGAATCGACCAACGGATGAAGCCATCAAATGCATGCTCTTGAGCTGATACATCCATTTCGCCGTGTTTGTGTTTTTTTGCCATTAGATAACCCTTTCTTTATTTTTTTTCCATATCTCACAAAATCATTCTTTTGCAAAGGGTGAAAATTCATATTCTAAACAATGTCATTTAAAAAAGTTTACCCTAAACATACCAAATCCATTCATGTTTATCATTCATTTTACGTTGGATTTTGCCTGCAATTAGAAGATGGTTTAAATGTGCAACGGCTTCAACTAAAGCCAATCCATACTCGCCTTTACCAATTTTACGCTTATATAAAATCTCAAAACAACCAACTGCAGTTCTCGGTATTTTCAAATGGTCAAGCAATCTTGGTAATGCGTTATTATGGTTATCAATTAATTGCTGTAGTCTTGTGGGTAAACCTACAAAAGGTAATTTATGTCCAGGAAGAACAAAATGCTCATTTGTTGCGAATTTTTTTAATTTCTCACACGATGTAATCCAATCTTTGAGAGGGTCCGCCAATGGCTCAGTTGGATAAACCCCAATATTGGACGAAATACCTGGTAAAACCTGGTCTCCTACAATTACAATATTGTCATCAAGACTCCATAAAGTGACATGCTCTGGTGCATGGCCATCACCAGTAATTATATGCCATTTTCTGTTGCCTATTTTTATATTCTGCCCATCTTTAATTCTAGTAAACCCAGAAGGCATTGGATAACAAACATCAGAAAAATTACGTGGCCCTCTATCCAGCCAATATGAAAATATTTCTTCATCGATACCTGTACTTTTATAAAATGCTAAAACTTCTTCTGGCCATTCTTTTTGTGTATCTAATATCATCATTCGGCCATACATCCATGCAGTACGACTCGAAATTACTTCAGAGTTTAATTTACTTTGGAACCAGCCTGCCATTCCAATATGGTCTGGGTGGTGGTGTGTAATTAAAACACGTGTAATTGGATCGCCATTTAATGGGCCAGATAATAGTGTTTCCCATATGCTTTGAGTGCGTTTTGAAAAGAACCCTGTATCAACTATGCACCATCCATCTCCATCTCGAATAGCGTAAACATTTACATGATCTAAAGCCATTGGAAGAGGTAAACGCATCCAAAGTATGCCATCAGCAATTTCAATTGCTTTACCTTCAGATGGAGGTTGTTCAAAAGGGAAACTGATTGGCAACATTTTTAACTCACATTCTTTTTGCATCTATCCAGATAACACTGTAACTAGACTGGCTAACAGAGCATAAAAAAAATGCAAGGTTAACTGGGTGGAAGATAACAATGGACACTAAAATATTAAAAGCTAACCCAGATGGATTTGCAATTGCTTCTGAAATTTTAAAAAGTGGTGGCCTTGTAGCTTTCCCAACAGAAACAGTCTACGGCCTCGGAGCGGATGCGTTTAACACAAAAGCAGTAGCTAAAATATATTCAGCTAAAAAACGTCCCAATTTTAATCCACTTATCGTTCATGTTATAGATTTAGAAACAGCACAGAAATTTGTATATCTTGATGCCGATGCTTTATTGCTCGCAAATAATTTTTGGCCAGGCCCGCTAACAATAGTTGCACCAATAAGAGCTGGGTCAAACTTATCTGAACTTATAACTGCTGGATTAGATACAATTGCTATTCGAGTTCCAGCACATCCAGTTGCTCGTAAACTTCTTGAAATATTCAATGGCCCAGTTGCAGCTCCATCTGCAAACCCCTCAGGTTCAATTAGCCCCACAAGTGCTAGCCATGTAAAAAACGGCTTAAATGGACGGATCCATGCGATCTTAAATGGTGGAAAATGTAATGTTGGCTTAGAATCAACAATAATCTTATCACAAAACGGAGAATGTCACTTATTACGCTCAGGCGGTATCCCTGAAAAGAATATTGAGGAAATACTTGGCTATAAACTCTTATCTAACAAACACCCGATATCACCAATTTCTCCTGGTCAATTATCTTCTCATTATGCTCCTAACGCAAAATTAAGAATGAACGCTCAAAGCGCTTCAGAAGATGAGTACATGATAGGATTTGGGCATATAATTGGGCAATTAAATCTATCTTCAAAAGGAGATCTTACTGAGGCTGCCTCTAATCTTTTTTCGTACCTTCATATGGCAGATGAAGATACATTAACACTTGGAAAAACAAAAATTGCCATTGCACCAATACCAATGAACGGGCTTGGCATTGCAATTAACGATCGATTAAAGAGAGCAAGTTCACCGCGGGACTAAGCAGACCCACCTACTGTAGATAACATTCCAGAATCTATACCAATTACTTTTAACGCAATATCCCATTTTTCATCATCTTTTGTTGTAAACAAATATTCCTCTGGTGTATCACAAATTAACCAGCCATTTGCTTGTATTTCTGTTTCTAATTGACCAGGTCCCCAACCAGAGTAACCCAAAGATAAGAGGTATTTATTCGGACCTTTACCTTTTGATATATCTTCTAATATTTCTAATGATGCTGTCATGTTAATTGTATCAGATACATTTAAACTAGAATCTTTTGCTAAATAGTCACAACTATGCAAAATGAAACCCCTCCCATGCTCCACTGGACCACCTATATAAATAGTTTCTGATGGTACTGATCTATTAGGTTTAATTGATAATTGCTCAAATAGATCACTTAATTTTAAATCAGCAGATGGTTTGTTTACTATTAATCCCATTGTTCCACCTTCAGAGTGTGAGCATATATAAATAACTGATTTGTCAAAATTCCTATCACCTATCCCAGGCATAGCTATTAGTAATTTTCCATTAAGATTTATATTTTCATTCATTTAATAAATTTGTCTTTATGTGGCAGAAAAGACAATAGCACTTATGCAAATAATATTATTCTTAACCAATTGATACTTTCAATTGCTTCATTAATGTTTAGTTTTATTAAAATGAAAAAAATATTGATTCTTTTAACATTAGTATTCAACACAACCGCAAATGTTGCATTTTCTGAGTCTCCTATTATTGGATTAAAATCAATAGATATAATCCGCGGTTGGCGTGAAAACGATAAATCACACATGGCAGCTATTCGAATTGAAATGGAAGAAGGTTGGAAAACATATTGGCGTGTTCCAGGCTTAGGTGGGATACCGCCATTAATTAACTGGAATGAATCCAAAAATATAAAAAAATTTACTCCAATATGGCCTGCTCCATATATTTATAAAGAGTATGGATTGCGGACTATTGGATACAAAAACATACTTATTCTTCCTCTCAGAATTCAACCAATAGACACAAACAAACCAATTTATTTTTCCGCAACTATAGATTTTGGAATTTGTGACGATGTATGTGTTCCTATTCAATCCACCATTAAAGCAGAGCTACCAAAACGAACCTCCATTGGTAAAAATATAATTGAAAAGGCTTTAACTCGTAAAATTATATCTGGAATAGACAATCCAATAAAATTTATTAGCTGCGATTTTATTCCTGTAGAAAATGGTTTTGAAATTATAGCAATATTAAAGAATTCTAACAATTTTGATGAGGATTCTTTTGGAGTTATTGAGTACCCAATGGATCAAAACAGTTGGGTTAGTCAGAAAATTAGTTCTGTATCAAACAAAAATTTAAAGGTTATTGCTTCATTACATACAAAAGGAATTAATTTCATTGATCGTAGTAATTTGAATTTAACTATTTTCTCAAAAAATGAAGTAATAGAATTTAATGGATGCAGTAATTAAAATTGTTTATTTCGCATTAAATAAGAAGATAAATATGTGAATACTATTACAAGAAAGAGTCCAATTATAAATATAATTGATGAGCCTAATAATGCGTTAATATTGTTTCCTATAACAAATGAAACTAACGGTGAAATCTTTTGGGTTAATGCAAGTGGAAGAAGTGTTAATCCAAGAACAACAAAAGATCCAACTACAGATGATCCAAGTAATATTTTTGATTTTTTAGGTACATTTCCACCTAAGATTCCTCGTCTTAATGAAGTAAACAATCGGCCAAAATCCTTTTGCATTATTACTAATGATGGAACAATTAAAAGAACCAAAAACATACCAAAGCCTAAACCAAATGATAAAGTTATAATAGTTGGCTTTAAAAATTGCGCAGCGGCTGACTTTTCAAACAATAATGGTGCTAATCCCAGAACAGTAGTTAAAGTGGTTAATAAAACAGGTCTAAATCGATCACAACAAGCATCAATTATCGCAGGAACTAAGCCCCGCTTTTCTGAATACTCATCAATTGTTGTCACTAAAACAATTGAGTCATTAATTATAATTCCGCTCATTCCAATCATTCCAACTATACTAAACATAGACAACGGAACCTCCATTACCCAGTGACCAAATATCATTCCGATTGCTCCAAATGGGATAACAGACATAACTATTATTGGACGCATCCAACTTGAAAAAATCCAAGTTAACGCAAGATATATGCCTAATAAGCAAAGCATATAACCAACTATTGCATCAGAGAAAAATTCTTTTTCTTGTTCAGCAAGTCCTGACAATCTAAATTCTATGCCAAAATCTTTTGCTAAATTTGGGAGCACATCACCCTCCAAAAGATTAACAATCTCTTGTGCTCGCTTTGGATCATCTTCAGGAATATTACCGGTTACAGAAGTAAGTCTTAATCCGTTTTCACGCAATATTTCTGAGAACCCCATGGTTCTATCAACCGTTACAATATCTGCTAAAGGTACAAAACTGCCTGTTTTAGATAATAATCTAGTACGATCTAAAAAATCAGCTGAAATTTCTTCTTCTGGAAATCCGACAATTACTTTAGATGTTCGCGTCCCGATTGGAAAACTTGCTGCTTCAATGCCATTTAATCTATTGCGCAACTCACGGCCGATGTCATCAATTGTAAATCCAAGTGCATGACCTTGTGGCGTCAGCTCTAAAATTAATTCTTCTTTTCCATATGGCAAATCATCTTCGACAGATGATACTTCTGGAAATCTTTGAGAAATATCTATTTTTAATTTTTCAGCTGCTGCTTTTAGAATGTAACTATCTGTACCAATCAGTTGTACATCAAGACTATCTCCCCCCGGTCCAAAACCCCACCCACGAAAACTAATCGTTTCTAATAATGGATGTTTTTGTATCGCATCTTGCAACTCACCTATAAAAGCAAAATATGAATATGGTCGAGCATCTGCATCTATCAACTCAATAGCAACTGACCCTTTAAGATCATTATCTTTATTTGCAATTCCTGATATTCCACGACCAGTATTTCCACCAACCTCAGTCATAGAAAAAGTAACAGGGCTAGTTCCATATTTTTCTTCGAATATTTTTGCGGTATCATCTACAGCTCGCTGTAATTCTTCAACCATAGCCTTGGTATCAGCTCTAGTTGCACCATCTAGCATTGCAATATTACCTGACAGTGATCCACGTTCTGGTGCATTAAAAAATCGAAAATTCACCTGCCCAGAGGTAAACAATGCAACATTCAGCATTAAAAGCAGAACTGCGCAAGCAAATACAGGGTATCTAAAAATTAATACAAATTTAATTATTTTGCGAAAAACATTTTGTTTAAACCAGTTAAACCCACGATTAAAATGATAGCTTGGTATGTCGTACCACTTGACAGTTCCGTTTACTGATAATGAGTGGCTCATATGATTTGGTAAAATAAGAAAACACTCAATTAAAGATGCTGCTAATACTGCTATAACAGTGAAGGGGATATCGGATAATAAACTTCCAAATCGACCTCCTATTAGAGTTAAACCCCAAAAGGCTAAAATTGTTGTAATTGTAGCTGAAAATACAGGGGGTGCCATTCTAGATGCTGCATTTTCTGCAGCTACGACTGGACTTTCGCCCATTGTCCTTGCGCGAAAATCTGCATGTTCACCCACGACAATTGCGTCATCTACAACAATACCTAATGTAATTATTAGGCCAAAAAGTGATATCAAATTTAACGTTAAGCCCGCTGCATACATTATTGCAACTGCAGCAAACATCGCTGCAGGAATGCCTGCAGCAACCCAAAAAGCAGTTCGTGCAGATAAAAACAAAAATAACAACCCAACAACCAATCCTAAACCCATTAATCCATTCTGAATCAATATACTTAATCGATCTTGTATTGCTTGTGCTCGGGTTCGAATTAAATCAATTTTTACGTCTTTTGGTAGTGATAGCTCCATTTCATCTGCAACATTTTGAACAATAGCCTGAATACCAATTGCATCACCTTGATCTGAACGGTCAACTCGAACTGATACTGCTGGATTATCAGCAACATAATATGAACGCTTTGCATCTGTGCCAGAAACTAAAATATTAGCAACATCACCAACTAGTAATTTTGATCCGTCTGCTTTTGATCTAATAATGATATTTTCAATTTCATCAGCACTTCTTTTTGCTATACCTGTTCGTACTCGCGCGGTTCCCCCTGCTACGTTACCCGCTGGGTCGGCTTCTGACTCCTGGTTTATAGCATTAGCGATATCCGATAAAGACACCTTATTTTGAATAAGACTAGCTTCACTTACGTCAACTGAAATCTCTGGTGCTGATACCCCCCGAACAGTTACACGCGTCACTCCTTTTGCAAATAATCGTGCAGTTAACTCATCAGCAAAGCGTGATAATTGATCAGCAGAAACTGGCCCAGATATAATTACATCAGTAACACGATCACGCCACGTGCCTCTTCTCACACTAGGCGCATCTGCACCTGAAGGCAGTCCAATTACTGCATCCACTGCAACCTTAACATCATCAGCAGCTCGTGCCATATCCCATTCAGGTTGAAAGTTTAAGCGTATTACAGCACGTCCCTCACTTGCTGTAGAGGCAGTACTCTCAATACCTTCGACAGATAATAATGCTGGTTCAAGAAGCGCTACAATTCCATCATCTACATCTTCAGGACCAGCACCATCCCAGCGCATTGATACAGTTACATTATCAATAACTACATCTGGAAAAAATTGCGATCTTATCTGCGTAGATGCTGCTACGCCTAATACCAACATTACTATTAGGATTAGATTAGCAGCCGTTCCATGCCTAGTAAAATAACTAAGTATTCCATTTGCAGATGAAGGTAGTAAGCGCATATTCATAACTTATGACCCCATACCATCAGTGATACGATCATACATACTTTTTGGAATAGTTCCTGAAGTGATTTTATTTATTATGCGTTTTTTTACACCATCAGGCATTCTTCCTTTCTTTATATAATCAAGCATCTTTTCTTGCTGATCAGCAGTAAGTACAATGTCTTTAGGAGCGACTGGTATTTGTACTACACCTTCAAATTTTGGCTCAATAAGTATACCTTCACCAAGTTGAGGTGTGCGTTGTTTCACAATAGTTAATCCAGTTAGTTTATCAGACTGAATAATAATATTATTACCTTGTTTTCGTAATATTTTAACATTAACAGCACGTAATCTATTCTCATCTCCAACAACCAAAACTTCACCTTTTGAGGTAGCCGCTGTTGAAGGAATTAAACTCACGTTTTGCAATTCTGGTTCTTGTAATTTTACTGTCACAAAATCACCAACTCTTACAGCAGCTGCATTTTTACCCACAAGCCGAGCAAAAATCTCGCGTCCAGTCATGCCCTCACCAACTGCTGCACTTGATCGTTCAATTACAGCAGGAATTACAGTATCAAGTCCTGTAAAATAAATACTCACTGATGCCGCTTTAATTCCACCCGATGTACTTTCTAAATTTACAAATTGCTCTGACGAAATCCTAAAAGAAACTTCAAGTGCATTAGGATCGATTAATTCACCTAAACGCTCGTTCGGATTTACCAGTCCTCCCAAAACACCTGCCACATTTGCAAGAACTCCATCAAATCCAGCCTTTACAGCTAAGTCTTTTAACTTTCTTTCTGATTCATTCAAATTAATTATACTTCGCTTTAGGGAAGTTTTTGCTCTATTTATTCTAGCTTTTGAATTAGCTACAGATTGCCTCTTGCTTAGAGATTGTGTTTCTGCACTTGAAGCCGAAAGCTCTGCAGTTTCAACAGCGGCCTCAGTACCAACTCCTCGCTTTAATAAAGATTTTTGGCGCTTTGCTGCTTGAATTCGTAATTCATACTGATGTTTAGCAGCTCGTAATTCGTCATTAGATAAAATTAAGGCATCTTGTGCTTCAGTAAGTTCAGCCTTAGCTTCCATAACACTAGTTTCTGCTAACTGGACATCTGCACTTGCACTAGATGGATCTGTAGCAAATAATAATTCACCTTTTGAAACAGCGCCACCTTTTCTAAAGTTTTTGGACATTTGAACAAGTTTACCACCAGCAGATGTTCTCAATTCTAATGTTCTACCTGAAAAAACCTCTCCAAATACGGTAAGTTCAGGCTTAATTGCATCTGCGTTAATTGGCAAAACATAAACTGCAAAACTTCTTTCTCTGTCACCACGCGGCCTTTTATCTCGCGATTCACGGTCATCTTGAGCATTTTTAAAAACATAAACTGCAGCCATTAATACACCCACAGTTAATACAGTTAAAATTAGCCCAAATATCCCACGATTAAAAAAGCGCATTATATTTTTCCTTATTAGAAAATGAATTGATATTTACATAAGACTTAAACATAGTTTTTTATTAATAAATATCAAATTATGAAGATATTCATAATAAAGCATCAATACCTTTTTAAAACGTTTAGATAAACAATAAATCAAAAATCATTTTCGTTTTTTATCTTCATCTAATCGAGGCATAATTTCAACAAAATTGCATGGCTTATGTGTATAATCTAATTGGTACTTTAGAATTTCATCCCAACCATCCTTACAAGCTCCTGGGCTACCAGGTAATGCAAATAAGTATGTGCCTTGCGCAACGCCTGCACAGGCTCTTGATTGAACAGCAGAAGTTCCAATTTTTTTCATAGATATAATGGCAAACATAGTGCCAAAAGCATCTATTTCTTTTTCATAAACGTCTCTATGCGCTTCGACTGATACATCACGACCTGTTAATCCAGTGCCACCTGTTGATATAATAACATCTATATCATCCCTATTGCACCATTCTGTTAATTTACTTGAAATAATAGATCTATCATCTTTTACAATATCTCGATTTTTCAAAATATGCCCTGAGTTTTTTATTCGTTTAGTTAAAACATCACCAGATTTATCATCTTCAAGTGACCGACTATCTGAAACAGTAAGGACCGCAATATTTATAGGAATAAATTCTCGATTAGTCATGCGCTTAGCCGCGCTTTTAAACTCAATAAGTCATTCCAAGAATCTCTTTTTCTCATTGGATCTCTTATTAATGATCTTGGATGAAGCATTGGAAGAGTTTGTTTTCCAAAAGCTTTAGTCCATTCTCCTCGAAATTTATTTATTCCAACCTTATTTAGTACAGCCGAGCATGCTATATTACCCATTAATACAATAAATTCAGGGTCTACTAATTCAATATGGCGCTTCAAAAAAGGTAACATCATTGCAATTTCATCTGAACTTGGATCACGGCTTTGTGGTGCCCTCCAAGGAATAGCTGTGGTGATATAAAATGCATTATCAGCACTTTCAACTTTTCTTGACAGCCCAATAGCTTTAAACATTTTATCTATTAATTCACCTTCAGCACCAACAAAGGGCTTTCCTTCAATATCCTCTTCTCGAGAAGGTGATTCACCTATTACCATAACTCTCGCATTGCTTGGGCCATCAGAAAATACTAAATTTTTCGCACCTTTTTTTAGTGCACACATCTCAAACAGCGCCATTGCATTTTTTAGGTCTGTAAGATTCTTACATTTTTTCGCCAATATTCCTGCAATATCGTGAGCAGTGTCTTTAGATGAAAGAATATCTGGTACTGAAGCAACATGAGCAATATTTGATTCTGAATTTATCTTTAATTTTGGAGGAGATGTATGAATTTCATATCTATTTATAGGAACATCACTAATTGCTTCATCAATGCCAATTTCGTATTGCCATTCTAAGGCAGATTTAGCTGCATGATAACCTTCTAAATAACTCATAAATAACTCCCTGAATATACAGTATTCATTACACTTACATTCGTAAACCTCTTGCTTGGAATTTTTACACTGATATAACAACTTAAATTAGCAAGGAAACTAACAAGATGGTATTTTCATCAAAACATTTGTTAGGTATTGAACATTTATCTCCAACAGACATTACAGCCATTCTTGATTTGGCCGAGACGTATGTAGATTTAAACCGAAAAGAACAAAAACAGGGTGGCACTTTATCAGGTATGACCCAAATAAATATGTTTTTTGAAAATTCAACCAGAACACTTGCTTCTTTTGAACTAGCTGGAAAACGTTTAGGTGCTGATGTATTAAATTTAGCAGTAGGCGCATCTTCAATCAAAAAAGGTGAAACACTTATTGATACAGCTATGACATTAAAAGCAATGAATCCAGACTTGCTAATTGTTCGCCATCCACAATCTGGTGCGATTAATTTATTAGCTGATAAAGTAAAATGCGCTGTATTAAATGCAGGTGATGGCCGTCATGAACATCCCACTCAAGCCCTTTTAGATGCTTTAACAATTAGAAGAGCAAAGGGAAGATTACATAGACTAAACGTAGCCATATGTGGAGATATAGCACATAGCAGAGTAGCTCGTTCAAATATATTTCTTCTAAATAAAATGGAAAGTCGTATCAGAATAATTGGCCCACAAACTTTGATACCTACAGGAATAGAGAAATTTGGGGTTGAGGTATATGAAGATATGAATGCAGGCTTAAAAGATGTTGATGTTATAATGATGCTAAGATTACAAAATGAACGCATGGATGGTGCGTTTATACCTTCGCGACGAGAATACTATTATCGTTGGGGGCTAACCACAAATAAGCTCGCGAATGCTAAGGATGATGCGATTGTTATGCATCCTGGACCAATGAATCGCGGCGTGGAAATAGATGGTGAAATTGCAGATGATATAAATCGGTCTGTTATTCAAGAACAAGTTGAAATGGGCGTAGCAGTACGAATGGCTTCAATGGATTTACTAGCCAAAAATTTACGCTCTGAAAGAGTGAAATTATCTTGAAATGATATCACTCAAAAAAGTTATACACAAAGGGTTCTCCAATGAACAGTTTTAAAGAACAAGCAGATCAATTCATTGAAGATGTGACTATAATTCAACCCTCAACTGAATGGCCCCCAATTTTGTTAGACGAAGAAGTTATATCATTTCAAGGTAATTTTAATAAATCAGCCTGGTTACGAAAAAATGTTACTTTTAGCGCACTGGCATTTTTCTCAATCGTTGTTCTAACCAATGCAATTGGACATCCAATAAAAATTGAAGGCATTGGATTTGTAATCCTATTATCTTTTTTTGGCGCAGCTATTACATTCTTAATGTATAACAGACAAAGTTGGATCATTACTAATAGAGCAGTGTATTTGAAAAAACGTCGCCCAATGTTGATTTCATCAGTACGAAAAGTAGTTGGATTTGGCGCAACCGTTCGATTAATAGGAGGATGGGGTACGGGTATTACCTTATTAGGTGTCGAAAACGCCTCAGAAATAAGGTACTTTTTGCAAAGGGGAAGGTCATGAAAACCCTATTTTCCAATGCTAGAGTAATCAATCCAGAATCTTTAACGGACTCGATTGGCTCTTTATTAATAGAAAACGATAAAATAGCTGGAATATATAATGGAGTTCCATCTTTAGATTTTAAAATAGATAAAGTTATAGACTGTGAAAAAAAATGCCTAGCTCCAGGAATTGTAGACATCGGCGTAAAGATAGGTGAGCCTGGAGAGCGCCATAAAGAAAGTTTTAAATCAGCAGGCATAGCAGCAGCAAATGGTGGTATCACCACAATGATTATAAGACCAGATACCAACCCGACAATTGATAGTCCTGAAATCTTAGAATTTATATATCGTAGGGCAGTTAGTGATAGTTTGGTAAAGGTTTTACCCATGGCCGCATTAACAAAAGATCGTAACGGGTCAAAGATGGCAGAAATTGGATTTTTAAAAGACGCAGGTGCAGTAGCTTTTACAGATTGCGATCAAGTAATCACAAATAATAAAGTTCTATTGAGATGTTTAACTTATGCTAAAGGATTAAACGCCCTAATAATTACTCACCCTCAAGAACCAATTTTATCAAAAGATGCATGCGCAACAAGTGGTGCGTTAGCAACTAAACTAGGTTTACCAACTGTTTCAACATTCGCTGAACTGATCCAATTGCAAAGAGATCTTTCACTTATAGAAATGACCAATGCAAGAGTACACTTTGATCAAATCACCTGCTCTGAAAGCTTAGTTGCATTAAAGCAGGCTAAGGAAAAAGGCTTATCAATCAGTGCTGGAATTTCAATTCATCATCTTACTCTTAACGAGCAAGATATCGAAGGATATCCAACTTTTTTCAAAGTAAAGCCACCATTGCGTAATGAAACAGATAGGATAGCTTCGATTGATGCGGTTGCATCTGGTTTAATTGATATTATTAGCTCAATGCATACTCCTCAAGACGAAGAAAGCAAACGATTGCCTTTTGAAGCTGCAGCTTCTGGAGCTGTTGGACTTGAAACCTTATTGCCCGCATCCTTACAATTGGTTCATGGTGGTTATATGGACTTGCCAACCCTCTGGCGTGCACTATCATATAATCCTGCAGAACTATTAGGCCTAGAGACTGGCCAAATAAAAGTAGGGTATCAAGCGGATTTAGTGCTATTTGACCCAGATAAACCATTTATTTTAGATCGATCAAAGCTTCATTCTAAATCAAAAAATACACCTTATGATGGCAGAACAATGCAAGGCCGAGTAATTAAAACTATTGTCGCTGGCAAAGAGGTCTATAATCAATGCTACCAGTAATTGAGCATAGTATTTTAAATATTTTTATGATTGCAATTACAGGTTATTTAATTGGCTCCATACCTTTTGGGATAATTATAGCTAAGATTATGGGTCTTGGTAATTTACGTAATATCGGTTCTGGTAACATAGGTGCAACAAATGTTTTACGCACTGGAAATAAATTAGCTGCTATTTTAACTTTAATTTTTGATTTATCGAAGGGTGCTGTAGTTGTAATTTTAGCTCGCCTATTATTCGACGACTCAGCTGCTCAAATTTCTGGTTTAGGATCATTCTTGGGGCACTGTTTTCCAGTATGGCTTGGATTTAAAGGTGGTAAAGGTGTAGCAACATTCATTGGGATTACTTTAGCGCTATATTGGCCAGCTGGTATTTTAACATGCCTAACTTGGATATCAATTGCTTATATAAGTAGAATTTCGTCTTTATCAGCATTGTTAAGTAGCATTAGTAGTATTGTGTGGATTTGGATTTGCGGCATGCCAAATGCAACTTTTATTATGATAATACTAACTATTTTCATTTGGGTGCGTCATAAAGAAAATATAAAAAGAATCGTTAAAAATACAGAGCCAAGAATTAATAGCTAAATTCAGAATAAATTTTACTTAAATCACCATTCCAGTCACCATTATATTTATCTAAAAGCTCGTCAGCTGGAGTTATCCCTGTATCAATACTTTCTTGTAATGCGCTTAAGAAGTAGGTTTCATCATACCCACCTGAACCTTGTCGTGATCGCGACTTTAAGCCATTATTTGAAATAGCAAGTACATTTGATGCTAAATCGATCATCTTCATATCACCAATTCTAGCATGCAGTCCATCAACAGATGCTTTTATACGCATTTCTTCTCTTGTTTCTAGATCCCAGTCTTTACAGACATCCCAGGCTGCGTTTAGTGAAGTTTCATCATACATCAAACCAACCCAAAATGCAGGTAAAGCACAAATTCGACGCCAAGGACCGCCATCAGCTCCTCGCATTTCCATAAATTTTTTAATTCTAGCTTCAGGAAAACATGTAGTTAAATGGTCCGCCCAATCAGACATAGTTGGAAGCTCACCAGGTAAAGCAGGTAAGCTACCATTTAAAAAATCCCGAAATGATTGGCCTAATGCATTTATATAACTACCATTTCTATAAACAAAATACATAGGTACATCTAAGGCATAATCAACATACCTCTGAAATCCCATCCCACTTTCAAAGAAAAAAGGTAAAGTCCCAGTTCTATCCTTGTCTAAATCACGCCAGATGCGAGACCTCCAAGATTTATGCCCGTTTATTTTTCCATCAAAAAACGGTGAATTTGCAAATAATGCTGTAGCAATGGGCTGTAAGGCTAATCCTACTCGCATCTTTTTAACCATGTCTGCTTCTGAGCCAAAGTCGAGATTTACCTGAACAGTACAGGTTCGGTACATCATTTGTTTACCATGACTACCAACTTTTCCCATATAGTCAGTCATCAATCTGTACCTACCTTTAGGCATCATATCCATATCTTCATGCGACCATTCAGGAGCGGCACCAAGTCCAATAAAACCTGCACCTATCTCATCAGCAACTTTTTTAACTTCTGACAAATGTAGATTTGTTTCATCACAAGTTTCATGAATTATTTCAAGAGGTGCACCCGATAATTCCAATTGGCCGCCAGGCTCAAGTGAAACATTAGCTCCATTTTTTTCTAACCCAATTAAGTTATCTTTTTCATATACTGGTGCCCATTGAAACTGATCACGTAAACCTTCGAGCATTGCCTTTACTGAACATCTGCCCTCATAAGGCAAAGGTTTTAAAGTATTTTTATTATAACCAAACTTTTCATGTTCAGTACCTATTCGCCAATCTGTTTTAGGCTTACATCCACTTTCTAAATATTCTGCTAATTGATTAATATTTTCAATTTGGCCGCCACCGCTTTGAGGTATAGACATAAAATATTTCCTTATAAGTATTTGGACTGGAGTAATCTAAACATAGGAGCATATGCAAGCAAACAAACTGTTTCTTTTTATATCTTTTTCCAAATAATAAACATTCCAGGTTTGTTTGAATTCATTGATAAAGTTATTTGTTCAAATACAACGCCCTTCAATGCTAATATTGCGTCAAATAAGCTTTCATTACCTTTTGCTGATGTCGGTATACGAATAACAGAACCAAAAATATCACTTACGATCCAGTAAACACTTAGATCTTTTTTATCGGTAACTTCAATCTTTACCAAGACAAGGTCATCAAGCGAGATTGACCAACTTTGTCCAAGATTAAAGTATGTAATTTGGCGCTCGTCAACTTCAACAAAACCGGATTTTATATTAACTCCAACAGGAAGGCGCGCTTTTCGGATAGCAACGAACATTAAAAATAAAAGTACACAAGTAATTGCACCATAAATTAGGGGCAATATCCGGCCAATAGACTGTAAAGTTAGATACCCAAAAATTAGACAAGCCAAGCAAATTATTATTACCTCAAACCAATGAATTAATAACCTTTTTACTGAAGGTCGCATAAAACTCATAACCAATCACCCTTTTGGCTTTGCCATAAAGCTAAAGCAGCAATTACAGCAGTATCAGCTCGCAATACTCTAGGTCCAAGACTAATTGAAATTACAAAGTCTAAAGATTGAAGATACTTTATTTCAAAGTCACTAAATCCACCTTCTGGACCAATAAGTATTGCCCATTTTTTACTTTTTATAGTTCTCAATTGCTCAACAGTTTCACCAACTTTACTTTCATCACAAAAAATTAATAACCTATCTTTTGGCCAATCCTTCAACACAGTATTTAATTTTGACAACTCATCTACTGGCGGCACATAAGTACCGCCACATTGTTCCGCAGCCTCTATTGAATGAGACTGCAATCTGTTTTGTTTGATACGGTCTGAATTAGTATAATCTGTATTAACAGGACGAATTCGAGATACGCCCATTTCTGTGGCTTTTTCTACTATAAAATCTGTTCTTGCTTTTTTTATAGGTGCAAATAATAACCATAGATCAGGTGGATCTAATTGTGGCTTCGATTGATATTTCGAAATTAGAATTCCTTTTCGTTTGCTAGCATGTAGAACTTCTGCTTGCCATTCGCCGTTCTTTCCGTTGAATATAGAAACAAAATCACCACTATTTAGCCTCATAACATTAAACAAATAATTTGCCTGATCTCGATCAAGTAAAATTGATTGCCCTTCTCCCAAAGGAGAGTCTACAAAGAGTCTAATTTTTGAACGTATATTCATAAGGCAAACATATGTCTGATAAAAGACAAACACCAGATCAAACAGGCCAAGTAGCAGATGCAATTTATAAAAATTGGGTAGATCTTTATTCACCAGCATCCTTGCGCCCATATTTTCGCTTATCTCGAGCAGATCGCCCAGCTGGCACTTGGCTTTTATTATTACCCTGTTTGTGGTCATTATGTTTGGCGATCTTATCAAACAAAACTTTGCAGCCCATAAATATTTTTTATATTATAATTATGATGATAGCTGGTGCTTTTTTGATGCGCGGTGCAGGATGCACTTGGAATGATATTACAGATCAAAAAATTGATGCAAGTGTTGCTCGCACAAAATCAAGGCCAATTCCATCTGGTCAAATCTCAACACGACAAGCTTTAAATTGGATGTTTATTCAAACATTAGCTGGTGCAGTGATTTTGTTCACGTTCAATAATTTTACAATATTTTTAGGCTTGATTGCATTAATACCTGTCGCAATTTATCCATATGCAAAACGCTTTACATGGTGGCCTCAGTTATTTTTGGGAATTGCATTTAATTGGGGCGCTTTAATAGGTTGGTCATCATATACAGGATCATTATCATTATCACCCATTCTTTTATATTTTTCAGGTATTTCATGGACACTGTTTTATGACACAATATATGCACACCAAGATAAAGAAGATGACGTTTTGATTGGCGTTAGATCAACTGCACGTTTATTTCATTCAAATACAAAAAAGTGGCTTTGGGGTTTCTTATTAATATCAATGTCATTAATGATAAGCGCATTTTTGTTAGCTATTGATAGTAATATAAATATATTTAGTTTGATTATTGGAATTTCAGGAATATTTGCTTATGGGGCACATCTAATCTGGCAGTTAATAAGTTTAGATATTAACAACGCGGATAATTGCCTACTAATGTTTCGATCTAATCGCAATGCTGGACTTATACCAATTGTTGGGTTTATTTGCGCTATCGTTTTTCAATCTGTAATTTAAACTAGCTTAAGTTAATTATTTCATTAAAATAAACCTCTGTAAAAGAATTTTAATTAGGCGAATAAATGCACCGTATAGCCCTTCTTTTTGGATTAATTTGTTTTATACTTGCCGCTGCAGGATCATATTTTGGAGCAATATATGCTGTTGATAGGTTCGAAAGATCCACTGAGGCCAAATTAGAACAAGCTATATTTCTTACAGGTGATGATTGGAGCAATATTAGAGCAAACGGCCTTAGAATACATCTAACTGGTCTTGCACCAAATGAAACTTCAAGATTTGATTTACTTAAATCACTGGGAAAACTTGTTGAAGCATCACGAATTAGAGATGAAATTACTTTGCTTGAAGAAGAAAATTTAATACCGCCAAAGTTTTCTTTAGAAGCATTAAGAAATGATGATCGGATATCTTTAATTGGGTTAATTCCAAAAAATTCTGGAAGAGAAAATATTCTCTCTGCAGTTAGTGAGATTTCGAATGATATAGAAATTACGGACATGCTTGAAGAAGTGGATTATCCAATCCCAGCAAATTGGAAAAAATCACTAAATTTTGGGTTATATAGTTTGTCAACATTACAACGTTCAAAAATAAGTATATCAGGTGAAGCTATAGTTGTTTCTGCTATAGCAGATTCTCAAAATGAACGATCAAAATTTGAGCGCGTGCTATTAAAAAACCAACCTATTGGCATTAAACTTACAATGAACATTACTGCACCAAGGCCAGTAATCTCACCTTTTACAATTCGTTTTAGTAAAGAAGATAGCAAAATTAAGCTAGATAGCTGCTCAGCTGATACAAAAAACACTCAAGCAAAAATTATAGCCGCTGCTAAGAGGGTGGGGATTTTACAATCTGAGAATTGTAAAATTGGATTGGGTATTCCAACTCCTGATTGGGCAGAAGCTGTTGTTATGTCAATTTCAGCAGTTGCAAAATTGGGTAATGCATCATTAACTTTTACAGATTCAGACATATCATTGATTGTATCAGCAGAAACACCTCAAAAAACATTTGATAATGTAATAGGGAAGCTAGAAAATGATTTGCCAAGTTTATTTTCTCTCTCAGCAATTCTACAGGAAAAAGAGTTAATAGATGGTGAAAATGGAAAGAGTATTATCCCTGATTTTACAGCAACCATTAGCCCAGAGGGTTCTGTTCAACTTCGCGGTAGACTACCTTCAAATATATCTAAAAACGCCGTTGAAGCGTACGCAAAGTCTTTATTTATTGGAAAAAGTATATACGTCCAAACAAGATTAGACCCAAACTTACCAGATGGATGGCCCACACGTGTACTAGGTGGTTTAGAAGCTTTAGCAGAACTAAATCATGGTGTTCTTATTGTAGAACCATCAGAAATCCAAGTTAGTGGCGTATCAGGTAATAAAGAATCTACAGGTAAAATTTCTCGTATTTTATCTGTCCGTGTAGGGTCAAAAGGAATTTATAAAATCAAAACTAATTATAATGAAAAATTTGCTCCTAAACCTAAAATTAAATCTGCCAAACTTTGTGAAACTGAAATAAATACTATCATATCAAACAAAAAGATACGATTTGATCCTGGCAAGGTTGTTATTAATGAAGATAGTCTATCTGTTATTAAGTTAATTGCTGATGTATTAAGAACATGCCCCGAAGCAAAATTTGAAATACAGGGCCATACAGATAGCTCTGGATCTGAAGAGCTAAATGAAAATCTAAGTCAATCACGTGCAGAAGCAGTGTTATTTGAATTATTAAACCGGCGCGTACTTACGTCGGGAATTACCGCAAAAGGGTATGGATCAATTAATCCTGTTGCAGATAATAAAACAGAACAAGGGCGAGAAATAAATAGGCGGATTGAAATTAAGTTAATTGAAGAAAAGCTAAAAAATATTTCAAGAGCAAATTAGTGAAATAGATAAAAGATGGATACTGTAAAATGAATAGTGATGAACTAATTGGGGTGCTTGCTTTAGCTTTTTTCCTAAGCTTCGTTTTTGGCTGGGTACTAAGATGGGGCTATAGTGGTTTTAATAAAATCAATTCCTCAGACATGGGGGAAATTGATGACCTAACAAATCGTCTATACGAAATGGAACATACTAAAGACGCCGTAGAGACGCATCTGAAAGAGCGTGAATGGGAATTAACAAACCGCATTTCTCAATTAGAAGCTGAATTAGAGGCTGCTATGGAAGGCTTAGGGGCTGCAAGGCGCGAAGCTGAAAAAAACTAGAAATAATTTCTACCACCTAGCTAATGACTTCTCATCTTCAGGGTTTGCATTAACCCAAACGCTTCCATTATCTCCATGTTCTTTTTTCCAAAAAGGTGCGCGGGATTTGAGAAAATCCATTATATAATCAGCTGCTTCAAATGCTTCCCGTCGATGCGGGGCAGCAACAGCTACCATCATGATTTGTTCGCCCAAAGATAAATGGCCAAATCGATGTACAATACGCACATCAATTAGATTCCATTTTTTAAGTGCTTTATTCTTAATTTCTTCTAAAGCTGTAAATGTCATTTTAGGATAGTGTTCTAATTCTAAAGCCTTAAGAGATTTATCTCCTCGAACAATGCCAATAAAACTAATAATAGCTCCTGTTGCACCATCAGCTGTTTTTAATTGGTTTATCTCATCTGCCAAATTGAAATTTTTTTCTTGCACCAACACAGTCATTCTACCCACCAGTCATTGGAGGAAAAAATGCTACTTCGTTAACATTTTTCAAGCTTGAATCAAAAGTAGATAAGGTTTGATCCAAGGCTACTCTAACCGAAGATAAATCTGAAAATGCAAAATCATATCGTTCTTCTTTTGAACGTAAATCTTTAATTAATTGCTCTACTGTTTTTGCTTCAGTTTCTATTACTTCTGATGATTTACCAATTCTTTCACGCAGCCAAGCAAAATATAGAATTTTAATTTTCATTTTGCAGTACCTTTAAGATAAGGACTTGCTTTAACAAGATAATCTATACCAGTATAAATTGTTAAAAGCATTGCAATCCATAATAGCGTTATACCTACATAGTATGAATAATAGGCATATGAATAATATAACATCAAATTAGTTTCATCAGTTAATTGGTTAGATAAAATTCTTGCAACAACATTTTTATCCATACTTAGAGTTAAAGATCTAAGATTATGCTCAAAAATTCCATGCAAAAATAGAACAGATATAGATATCATTTGAACAGTAGTTTTCCACTTGGCAACCTTAGTAACTGCAAGTTTGCCAGCATCTTTACCTAAAAATTCCCGAAGCCCAGAAACAAAAACTTCTCTCAATAGAATTAATATCATTGGTATAATAATTAGTGGTTTTAAACCATATAAGCCAATGATTGCAAGAATAGCCAAAATAACCATTGCTTTATCAGCAATTGGATCAAGCATTGTACCAAAAGCACTTTGTTGACTCCATTTTCGAGCCAGGTACCCATCGATATAATCAGTTATGGAAGCGCCTATAAACAGAGATAAGGCGATCCAATCCGCATAAGGCCTATCCAAACAGAGGAAAACAATTACTACTGCTGGTGCCGCCAGCATACGAAAAGTAGTAAGTATATTTGGTATATTCCAATTCACCTTAGTCTCCAAAATAATATACATTCAATTTAAATTAATCTTTAGCCTTTGTCATGATAGAAGTCATAGATAATTTGAGCCATTTTACTAGATAAACCCTCTACAGCCTTTAAATCTTTTAAGGAAGCTCGAGAGGCTGATTTTGCTGAACCAAAATGTGCCAAAATTGCACGTTTTCTGCTAGCGCCTACACCAGGCACTTCATCAAGCGTTGTTACTCCAATTGCTTTGGATCTTTTTGCACGATGCGTTGTTATGGCAAATCGATGAGCTTCATCTCGCAAACGTTGTATAAAATACAAAACTGGATCATTTCTCTGTAATGCAAAAGCAGGCTTACCTGGGCAATAAAACTCTTCTTTACCTTGATCACGATCTATTCCTTTTGCAACTCCAACAAAAGGTACGTCATTAATACCAAGTTCATTTAATATTTTAGCAACAGCACTTATTTGTCCAGCTCCACCATCAATTAATAATAGATCAGGCCAATTTTCACTTTTCTTATGAGGGTCTTCTTTTATTAATGACTTAAAGCGACGATCTAAAACTTCTTTCATCATACCAAAATCATCACCTGCAATAGTATCTTCATATTTAATATTATATTTTCGATACGAAGATTTCATATATCCATCTGGACCAGAGGCTATCATTGCACCAACTGCAAATGCACCTTGTATATGACTATTATCATATACTTCAATTCTTTTAGGGACCTGATCTAAAGAAAAAGCATCTGATATACCTTTTAATAATTTTGCTTGTGTTGCACTTTCACTCATTTTACGCGCTAAGCTTTCACGCGCATTTCTTTGTGCATTAAAAACTAATTCCGCACGTTCACCACGTTTAGGTTCAATAATTTCAATTTTATTTCCTCGCTTTACAGACAATGCATCAATTAACAGATCAAGATTAGAAATAGGGCAAGAAACTAAGATTAGCTTTGGCGGTGTTTTATTATCATAAAATTGCGCAAGAAAGCTTTCCATTACCTCTTCAGAATCTGCTCCTGATGTATTTCTTGGATAGAATGCCCTATTGCCCCAATTTTGGTTTGCTCTAATAAAAAATACTTGCACACAAGCTTGGTCACCTTCCATATGTAATGATACAATATCTGCCTCATTTACAGTTTTAGGATTTATCCCTTGACTGGATTGTACATTTGTTAGTGCTCTTATTCGATCACGTAAACTAGCTGCTCTTTCAAATTGTAGATTTTTACTAGCTTCTGCCATCTCTATGGCCATACTTTCTTGAATTTTTGTGCTCTTTCCCTCTAAAAATTTTCTAGCATCATCTACAAGGTGATTATATTTTTCTGCACTTATTTTATTCACACAAGGCCCAGAACATCTTGCTATCTGATATTGTAAGCAAGCACGTGTGCGTGTAGAAAAATCATTGTCAGTGCATGTTCGAAGTAAAAAAATTCTCTGCAAGTGATGAAGCGTCCGGTTTACTGAAGTAACAGATGCAAAAGGTCCAAAATATTCCGAATCTTTTGACTTACGTCCTCTATGTTTAGCAATCTTTGGAAATTTATGGGAACTAGAGATCATTATGTTTGGAAAGCTTTTATCATCTCGTAACAAAACATTATATCGTGGCTTCAGTTGCTTTATGAGGTTCTGTTCTAATAATAAAGCTTCTGTTTCTGTCTGAGTTGTTAAAAACATCATACTCGAAGTATTAGAAATCATACGGCCAATTCTTGCAGAATGCCCGGTCGGCTTTGCATAATTTGAAACTCTTCTTTTTAAGCTTCTAGCCTTACCCACATATAAAACCTCACCATCCTGGTTCAACATACGATAAACTCCTGGACTACCATCCAAGGATTTTAAATATGACTTAATAACTTCATGGCCTTTGATGGCTTGGTTTTTAATTTTTTTATTAGGTTCAGACATTTTTTATGTTTGCCAGATATTTTAAGCCTCTGCACTTACTTCTTTCATAAATATTCTATTTCTATCCACAAAATTTGTGGATAACTCTGAGGATAAGCTGCACATAAATAGATTTTTTTGTTTTATAATCATAACTTCTATGGTTTGCTTAAAAATTAACCAAAAGCTAAGTGATTGAAATTAAACAAAAAAAAATAATGTATTTGCAAGCCATTGAAATCATTAGATTTTTAGTATCAGAAAAATATCTATTTTAAAACAAGTGGACAAAAATTCATATTTTATTTCTAATCTATATTAAAATAGACTTCATTTGTTCTTAGATTTACAACTACATTCGATATCTTTAAATATATAGCTTCCACAGCTCTCACATTTAGTGGCTTTATCTAAGGAACCCTTACGCTTTAATTTAGGAAAAGACGGCAATCGTAACTTACCAAATATACCTAATAAAATAATAAAAATTAGAAAAATTAAAACTGCTTTTGACATATAAATTTCTTAAAGTTTTTATAGAATATCTACAAGCATGATTAATCCAATAGTAAACAATCCATGCAGTTAAATCTTTATTGACCTACTTTTTTACGCCAATGTTTACGACAAAGTGATACATAAGCTTCATTTCCACCAATTTGGACTTGCTCACCGTCTATCAAGGCAATGCCATTTTCATCCTGACGGACAACCATGGTTGCTTTCTTTCCACAGAAACAAATGGTTTTTATTTCTCTCATTTCATCTGACAGTGCTAATAAAGTAGCTGAACCTGGAAATAAATTACCTTGAAAGTCGACCCTAAGTCCGTAACACATTATTGGAATATTCAAATCATCTACAGCTCGAGCTAATTGCCAAACTTGAATATGAGATAAAAATTGTGCCTCGTCGATAAAAACACAAGCACACGGCCCCTTGTTAAGACGATCATTTATTTTATAAAATAAGTCATCTAACGCTGAAAATGTATCAGCTTCTCTTCCAATTCCAATACGTGAACCTATTCTTCCATCTCCAGCACGATTATCAAATTGTGCTGTTAGTAGGTAGGATTCCATTCCACGTTCTTTATAATTATGAGCTGCTTGCAAAAGTAGTGTGGATTTACCTGCATTCATGGTAGAATAATGAAAATAAAGTTTTGCCATGGAATAAATAATGAAGAGATAAGCACTTAAGTTCAAGCGCAAGTTACAACATAATTGAGTATACTTAAAACTTATTTACTTAATTAATTTAAATTTCCCAAAATATATTCAAATGATTTTTTCAAAGTATTGTAAGGATTAGTTATTGAATGAACAGATGGTGAAAAGCACTCATAAGAAACCATACCAGCATAGCCTCCTTTTTTTAGATTTCTTAACTGACCTAAATTATCTAACCGATCTTGCTCGTCTATAATAACTCGATGCATATCTTCCATTTGAACGAGCTTTAAATCAACTTCATTAACTGCAGAAATATGTACCAGGCCTGTTGAATCCGGAAACAAGTCTCCACCAGCTAGTGCATGGTGGAATGTATCATGAACTAATTTGAATTGATTCTCACCATTAATAGATTTTATGGCATTAATAACGTCGCTTTTTGATCTAAGTGACGATCTCATGAAACCTAGTGGTTCAATCAAGGCAGTAATATTTACGTTTTGCAAAATTGGTAAAATAGCTCTCAAAGAAATATTTAAATTAGATTTTCTCTCATTTTCAGAACAGCCGATTCCATCGTTAGCAGGGATTAGGCTTATCGTTTCTGCAGATGCAGCTTCAGCAATTTTGATAAGTTCTAATAATTCAAATTCCCTTTGTTTATTCCATCGATTAAAAGGATATATTTGACTGAGACCAATGATACGTATCCCTTTATCAGTAGCAATTTTTCCTGCTTCTATAGGATCAAGACCATCAAATAAAACATTTTTAATATCATTCCTAACTTCTACACCAGTACAGTTTAGTTTTACTGCTAAATTAATTAATTCCCTGTAGCTCAAGTGCGGCGCGGTCATATGGTTAATTGCAAAATTCATATAAACTCCAAATATGTATTTATGATATTTTATTTTGTTAATTGCAAACCAGTATTCTACATTAAAAATTGAGCCAAGCTTGCCTTATGGATCTGTTGCGTTAATTAACACCCAAGTATTATGTGCCAAATTAATAATTTATTGACAGTGAGGATTGTAATTGAAAAAAGCTCTTTTATTTGGGTCTATAGGTGTACTTACAGAAACATCAGAATTGCAGAGAAGAGCTTATAATGAGGCCCTTAAGTCAAACAACATTAATTATATATGGAATGTTGGAACATATTGTAAATTGCTGCAAGAGCCTGGAGGGAAAAAGCGCTTATCCTCATTTGGAGGTATGACACTCTCAGATAAACAAGTTGTAAAAATACATAATGATAAACAAGAAATTTTTGAAAGTTTAGTAAAGGATGGTATTGAGCCAAGGCCTGGCTGTCTCCTAACTATAAAGAAATGTAAGGATTTAGGTATTAAAGTAGGCTTCATAACTACTACAACGCCTAAAACTGTTAACATAATAAGAGAAGGTTTAACAAATTTTCTTGATTTTGAAGACTTTGATTTAATTACTTCAAATCAGAATGTTGCACACGGAAAGCCCAATCCTGAAATTTATAAATATGCTTTAAAAGAATTAGGAATTTCTGCACATGAAGCTGTTGCTGTTGAAGATACATCAGTCAGTCAATCTTCAGCAACTCGATGTGGCATAGATTGCTACTTATTTCCTGGAGAATATGCAACGATCGAATACAAACATATGATGGGGGAGAAATATATATCAGAAAAAATGGAATTTTCCAAAGTAATTATTTAACTAACTAAAATATAAAAAGTGTTACATTTGTAAAAAAATTAGAAAATTAGATATTGTTTTTAATTATTTGGTTGCGGGAGTAGGATTTGAACCTACGACCTTCAGGGTAATAATAATGTAATGATTTCAATGACTTACAGCCACTTTATTCTATAGACAACTAACTAAGGATTTTACTGAGGTATTAGTAAATAACTTAATATTACCATAGCTGCG